>Ga0179593_1435060_pt1 | contig 20389 bp, 22 predicted proteins | sample CZODoug2_1_08_16_FD_185931 | JGI IMG/M metagenome (GOLD analysis project Ga0179593, IMG submission 185931) | Vadose zone soil fungal communities from Angelo Coast Range Reserve, California, USA - CZODoug2_1_08_16fungal (PacBio error correction) | ecosystem: Environmental > Terrestrial > Soil >...
CACGGGTAGTGCGTGGTGAACTGGACAGACTAGGGTCCGCAGGAACAGAATATTAAAAAAAAATTCCATGAACGTTCTGGCGAAGGGGGGGTGTTGGATGGGGGCGTGATCGGCAAGCGGAGAAAAATAAAAACTACGGGGAGACTGATCAACCCAAAAGGAGCGTCTCACGGGGGTTGACACTAGTCCTACTTGAGAAAAGGACGCTAATGGAGACCCCGGAACAAGAGTGGGGTGAAAGAACCCGAAAAACAACAAAATCCGGAGGGAGGGGGGATCGTGCTTCACCGTGGAAGAGGGGTTGTGTTCCAACTAGTAATCTCCGTGCGCCAAATCCTGGAAAAAATGACTGTCGTGGTTTTTGCGGGAGGGTGCATGGCGTTTCACAAACTACGGAATGCACGGGAAAGGACGCGGGTAGTTGACAGATAAGGTGCGAGGACCCAGAGGCCAAGAAAGGGGTGTAAAAAGGGGAAAAAAAAAAATCAAAAAGTCAAAAAAACCAGTAACCAATGCGAGGAAAAAGTGGCAGTCGCCGGATACCTGGAATCAAGGTTCCCCCGAAAAAAGAAAAACCAAATCCAGGCAAACAAACCAAATACAACCTGAAGACTGCCATTGGGGGGGCGCTAAGGGGGACATTCAGATCAATTCTAACATCTATGCAAGTTGTCAGGGGGTTGACTGGGACTTCATCGAAACTAACCGGAGTTTCAAATGTAGCGAGGGGTTGGAAAAAAAAAATACGTGCCCTGAAGAAGATACAAAAGGGCGGGAGGCGGAATAAGGGGCAGATTGGAAAATCTATCTCAACGTGAAATTCGTGGGTCGACAGAGGCCGAACAAGTGGCGGGTCGCATTTGCAATTAACCCTTCAACTGGGTCTTGCAAAACATGGGGCAAAGGGCGCCAACAAACGGGGGGGAAAAACAGGCCCCACGAAAAAGACGACGACGAAAAAAAGATTGGGGGATGTTGGTGGGTGTTCCATCTACGTCTGGCAAACCACAAAAAAAACGGAGGGGAGAGGGGGGGGAAAGAAAGAGAGAGAGATGCAAGAAACCAAAGAAGGCATGCAGTCTGAGGGCAAACGGGACAGGGTTGCAAGGGGAGCACTTGGGGGGGCACCTGGGAAAGAAAGAAGGAAAAAAAAAAACGCCTGGGGCCTCACCAGGGGGGGTTAACTTCGTCTAAACAGACGTTGAAGAACGCATGGGGGCCACAGGCGGCCGTACAATCCCGCAAGTTGGTAGTAGAACCAAGTCTCATGGTTTAAAAATCAGTGTGATGACGGCACGCCCCTTCGGGGAAAAGAACGGCAGTTAGACAAGATGCCCAAACCTGGGTCCGGGAGGGCGGGCCCGGAATGGTAGACGGAACAGTGATCACGTGAAATAAGGGGGGAAGGTCGTTTTGGGAAAAGGGATGGGAACGGTGGTCGGGTCCCTTGAGACCTAAAAGGTGAAAATGATTTGGGGTCTCCAGGAGGCAAAGAAAGGGGGGAGAGGCCTCAGATAACGCAAGAAGAATACGTCGGGGCAAAAAGGGGCTCCCCTTGCGAGAAGAAGAAATGTAAACCACGAAGTACCGGGGAAAGAAATGATCCGGAGTGTGTGAGGGGGGGGGGGCAACACGGGACAGAATGAACGGGAACAGGGCGGAAGGGGCCGGGAAAAAAAAGAGGGTGTCACCACCGAAGACTCTAAGAAAGTGGGGGAAGAAATCAAGCGGCGAGGGGGTAGGGAGTCAGACTGGGGGCCAAAAAAAACGTCGTGGCAAAGCAAGGCGGGGCATAATCTTACGTCTAAAACCTCGATGGAATAGACCAAAAAAAACGCGGGTAGGGTTTTGAGGGGCGGTCGAAGGACGCGGGGTGTCAAAGTCCCGTCGTAAATTAAATCGGAACAAATGGGAGGGAAAAAAAAAGATGGGGGTTTCATAGGAAGGGTAACAGGGAAAAGTGTCGGGTCGATCCGCCAAAAGCGAAAACGGGGCGACGGGAGTGAAAACAATGTTAACACAACCCTAACTTAGTCGACCAGAGGGAAGGGAGGGGGGGGGGGGGGGGGGGGGAAAAAAAAGGACCCCGGAGAGGAGGCAAGCGGGATGGGAGAAAAAAAAATTCGTCAAGGGAAAAGTGGCCCAAACTTGTCGGGACTTCAGCCCACGAAAGGGACCGCATTGGGAACAAAAACGTGCAAGGGCAGGGCCGAGACCACGCCGGCTGTTGGGGCGCGTCAAGGGACAACGGGAAGGAACCTACCGAACATTGGTGGGATCGCCATTCATGACAGAAAAAGGTAATGGGGAAGCCGACAGCCCCCGGAACGCGGGAAAGCGGAGTAAAAGGTTTGAGGGGAAGGGGGAGGTGTAGGACATAAAAATCACACAAAAAAAAGTTTTGGGGCTCCTAAAGCCTCGGCACTGAAGATGCGTGCGTAAAAATAAAGAGTCCGCGGAAAGACGCGGGTGGGGAGGGTCCTCGGAAGGGAAAGGGTTCGAAAATTGCTGAAGATGAAAAAGACAATGAAAAAAAGGGACACTTATCAGTGGGGGGATCAATTTCAGAATGGTTGCCGCAAGGCTTGACTGGGGGTTTGGCAAGTTGGGGGTCATCAATCGCAGCCCTGGGCTACGAGAGTACCGAGTCAAGAAGTTTAAGGCTACTCAGGAGGTCACGGCTGGAAGAAACGAAAAAAAAAAAAAACGCACAAAAGTTCACGGGAATTCTTCAAATGGGGGGAGCGGGGGCCAAGTAAGAAAGCGAGAAAAAAGGCGAACCATGACGGGAATAACAGTGTTTATGGGGGCGGTAAATCGGTCAGCCAGAGAAAACAGGCCAAAAAAAAAAACGGGGTGCCGCAACCGGAGGGAGCTGCACATCAGCAAGAAGAGTCTTTCGTTCAAGGCTAAACTAAAAGACGTCACTGTTGGGGAGCCCACCGCCGGCGTCAAACCAAGACCACTGGGGCACTCTCACAAAAACCAATTCGATTTGGCGAGGTGCTCAACGGTTATCGACCACGGGCCGTGACGGTTATTGGCAGATGGGGTGGGTGGGGGGTGGTGCCTGAAAACAAACTAAGAACGTGCGCCGGGATCGGGGGGGGCTGGGCGCCTAGAACGGGTAAGGAACGAAGAAAGGGGGGAACGTTGACAAAGGGGAAGCGCCGGTGACAACAACAAAGTAAGAAGCCTTCTGGTCCAGAGGGAGCCACCGGGGGAACCGGAATGACGCCAATGGTGATAGATCATAGGGCCGCACGAGGAGAAGAGAGCTGGGTATCAAAAATGCAATTGTAAGTAAAGTAGGGTTCAGGAATATAAAAGCAGTCAAAACACCAATAGGGGGGCTGGACAGACGAGGAAAGAATGCGTTTAGGACCCCTACCTGGGTACGCTGCACAAAAAGGGAAAGTTTAGGGCTGGCTAGTACAGATCTCAGGACCGGGGTTAATAAAGAATAAAATGTGAAGGTGCAAATCAAATAAAAAACAGGGAAAAGAAGTGGTCGTCCAAATAGTACGCCGTTCAAGGTCGAGCAGGCTGGAACGGGGGTGAATAAGCGGAGGGGCACAAACTAATAAAAACACCCATGACGGGCATATAAAAAAAAATTGCAAAATACAAAAACTGTACGCGTAAAACGGCACGTAAACGTGCAAAGGGGCCGTTGTTCTTTGGTTATGTCTTCTGTTGGAAACAGAACGGTCAACGTTCGAGTGCCTTGTAAATGCCAAGGGGTTGAAAGACTGGGAAAAAAAAAAATGGGCTGGATTACCAAAGGGGAAAACCGTAAACCCGTCCGAACAATTAAAATGGTAGTCTGCGGTGGGGCACTGGCCAAACGGGTCAGGGGCAAAGCGGAAAGGACATTGGGTGTCAATCAAACGTGCGAACGGGGGGTCGGACAGTGGGCAGCAATAAAAGCAAGCAGTGGAAGCGAGACAGTTGCCAGAGCCAAGGCAAACCTCAAAAAAAAACGGTGGGGGGGTTGAGGATCAAGAGGATAGACAGAGGAACTGAACCATCAAAAGAAGGAACAAAAAGCACCAACATGGGGATTTGGGCTAAGAAAAACTAGGAAAGAAGTGACCAAGCGTCAACGGATCCAAAGTAACAAATTTGGGAGGAAAAGCAGCAGTAAAAGTCTCCGAAAGGACCACGCAAAAAAAAGGAAAAAAGAAGTCTCGAAAGGGTGTATGACGGAAAGAACAAAAAATACGTGCCAAGAGGTGGGTAATGGGGAGGGAACGCGGGGACGGGCCAACTGCGGGGGTGGGTCAAAAAAGAAATTAGGCTCCCACTCAACTCAGGGAGAAAAAAAAACAATGTGATCACAACAAGAACGGAAAGAATGTCGGAAAAAGTGCTGATACGGCCCGGCAAAGCACCAAAAACACCGAATGTCGTAAACGAAGAAACGATCAACACATCAGATGCACAGTGCAAAACTATCTGAGGGACCGATACGGGAACCACACATAGATACACGATCCGGACTAGACTAAAAAAATACGGGCAATGCACGACCAAGGACTCGTGGGACATCCTGTCCTGTGTGTTTTCAAAACCAGGGATTTGTTAGAGGGGGGAAGAAAAATTAAGCGGGAACTTCAAATCGGATAAACGTGAAAAGGCAGAGATCAGACACGCCCGATCGGGGACGTAGAAAAGGGAAGAAGTTTCACGAACGGGTCACGAAGGGAACAAAATAAACAAGGACAATCCCGAAGGTTGAACAACTTCAAACTGCGAGCAAAAGGAGGGGTCGCCTACCGGGAGGGGGAAAAGGTGGGAGATTCTGAAGTCGTCAAAGAGGGGACAAACCGGGGGGAGACGCTCCCACAAAAAGACTAAGCCACGGGGGCAAAAAAAGAGATAACACGGGGCGCCTCTGAAGGTGTGGTAAAGAAAGTAGAGATCCTCACTAATATTAGGGCAGCCAAAGGGTCGGGGGGTCTGGTGGGGATCACGGGCATGTGGAGGAGACGCAAGGTGGGACTGTGGAAGATTAAACAACAGGTGACTAGCAGTTGTGTCAGAGCGTCAAAACATCGTAACGACGTACCATGATCGTGAACAAAGAAAATGTGCACGGGGGTGATCATAATGAAAAAAGACCTGGTGCCTGGGAACGAGGGGCAGGCGTGTTCCAAGGCCTTTGCCAACTAAAATAGAAATATCAAAAGCGCCCGGGTTTGGGAAACCAAACACAAGGAAAGAGGTTGGACGTTGGAAAAACAAAAACAGGGGACGTTGACAGGGAGGCGGGACGTAAACGGGGAAACCATGAGGGTCCGAGGGGGGTAAAAAAAGCACAAAAAGCGGGTCCTCCGGGAAGCAGGGAGCAAGATTGGAATCGGAAAGTAGTTAAGACGAGGCCCGGGGACTCTAAAAAAGCAAGAAAATTGTCAGGGTTTGCAGACAGGGTTGGGGGCCGGGGGGGGGTTTGATCATTGCAATCGCGGGAAAAAGGTAGGCCGCAATATCTGGGGGGGGACAACGAACCCTAAGGGAAGGACAACAGGACCGGTGTAACAAAGAGAAGGAGGACCGCCGAGATAGCCACGGGATCCCCTTGGGATACGTAGTCGAGGAATCCCTTCTAGGGGGCCTCCCCTCGATTTGTGAGTTGGGGGTGGATCCAAACCAGGGGGTCGACCAGGAAGCGTTACTGTCTGGCCCGGGCTTTGGGGGTTCTTAACTGAACAGCACCTTATCTGGTCGTTTCGAGGGACAGAAAGCCAAAAAACGGGGGGGGGTAACGGAGGGTGGTGGGGGGGGGAAAATAATGGTCAGATTAGGAATGAAATTCGATTCAGAAAGCATCCAGAGGGGGCGAAAAAATAAGACCAAAAGGATAAAAAAGAGTTCGGGGGGCCTGTGTAAAACAGAAAGGAGAGAGTTTCAATATAAGGAAGTGAACGTTTCGGGAAAGTGGTGTCACTGTATGGGGACTCCAATGGGGCTCAAAGGTCGGTGTCCATGCTGGGGAAACCCCTAGAGGAAAAAAAAACCAGGGGGCGTGAACACAGATGGAAAGGGGGGGTGTGTTTATTGGGGTAGTTGCACGAGGGGGTTGTTCCGAAAAGTGACCAGCCCTAGGTAAAAACACGATGTAACGAAAGGAGCCTCTGCAAGTAGTTTGCCAGGTCTAAAAAATAGGGTCAGAGCAGTACAAATCAGGAAAGAAAAAAGTGGGGTAATAACAAACCCAAAAGGATCATGAAAAAAAAAAGTTTTTTTACACCGTTGGCAGGGAATAGAGGCAACAAATAGGAAGACTTGGGGGTCCTATGAGAAAAGAGAGAAACATGAGGCGAATCAGGACAGGTTTTGAATTGATTTTCTATTTGGTCCCGTTCACGGTGAGAGAAAGGTGAACAAAAAAAAAAAAACCAGAAAAAAAATATTGGCAAACTTCCGGCTATCAATGGTGACTAGCAACTGGGGCCGGTGTGGGTTCATGGGAGTTGCAAAATACACAGGGTTCAACGAGGTAAGGAATCGATCCAAAATAGCATGCGTTGGAAAAAACCCAAATGAAGGACGCGGGGGGGGGAACTAACACCAAGGGGCGAAATGTGGTAAGGATGTAAACATATAATTCATGCAAAGAGATACGTGGTCCCATAGGGACTCGGGGGGGGACCCGGGCCACTGCACTTACACTAGTAGGCACGGCAGGGGATAAGAAGACGAGAGGTTGAGGTGGCGTTGGGTGAAACAACCCAAACAAAAACTAACCAAAAACCGAAGGGTCAAGGGGTACCGAGAAACCCCCTACGGCACGGGCACTAGGGTTGTTACTTGAAAAAAAAGCCGTCCGGGGCGAGTGGAACCAGCACCGTTTTGGCGGTAAAAGAGGTCGGCGGTGAAGGGGAGAAAAGAAAATGGGGGACAACTGGAAAAATGGGGGGCATAAATGTTCTGCCGGTAACTTATGAGCCATGCCGGATGTCCAGACCATGCTGGACGAAACTAAGTAACGGCTCTGTTGAAACTGGAATCGGGGTAACTTCCTGTGTACCACCTTGGGGCAGCGAAAAACCGGTGGCGATACCAGGAAAGGGAAATCAAGGGATGTGCAGAGCAACCCAGCAGATGACCCAAGAACCTGGACAAATGAAAAAAAACGAAAAAAGGAACTTGACACCGGGAAGGGGGGGAAATAGCAATGGTGCGCCTTCGATGAGAAAGAAACTAAGGGAACAAGTAAAACAAAATAAAGTGTAGATGCCCTCTTGACCTTGGGCATACCACACATGGCTTTCAGGCTCAAACTATTTCTAGTTTGCGGTGGGTCAGATCAAGAAGGTAGAAAAAAAGCTCGTTAAGTGACCTATGCAAAAAATTATCTTCGGGGATGTTTGCGGCGATACGGCATTTGGGATTAATGTAAACAAAGCGTTGTGGATGAAGAAGGACTCTCCTAGAGAACAACAACCAGAAAAACGTCCCTCCCTCCCTCCGGGCGAACTCGGGTCCGGGGGATGTCTCAAAGGGCTGTCAAAAAAATAAAAATGTCCCAAAATCAGGCCAAGGGGAAACTGGGGGCATCGGAAGGTGGGAAAAATACGCGACCAAAAAAACCGTATAGGGGGAACAGGAAGCAGAGGGTGACCGGGACTGGGAATTTAAAAAAGGGGAACAACAGACCGCCAAGGGGTGCATGGTACAACGTCACCGGGGGGTAAAGGAAAACACTGATCAAGAACCACGTAACCATAAACCGCCCAAACAAAAATCACATCTCTAAAAGCCACCACCATACGGCGTAGGAAAACTAAATCTACGCCTCTAGACCTAAAAAGTGGTCAGAACCTACAGCTGAGTAAAAAAACAAGTGTAAGCCGGAATTGCCCATCCAGGGACGAAAGCGTGGGGGGGGCGTACAAAACCAGGGGTCAACGGATTCAAGGCAAACGTCCAACGCGTCCATAACCGGGCACCGGGGGAGACACTTATCATACAAAAGCGTGTAGACCAAAAAAAAAAACGACGAAAAGACCACGAGCAATGCGATTTGAAAGTCCACGGACTATACGCACAGAAAACGAAGATGACAGACTTGCTGAGAAGAAGGTGGCATGGCAAGTTCCCATCGTAGACTGGGGGGGGGGGCTAAAAAGGGATTGAGGAACAACTATCACCAAACAAGGACAGATGACCTCCTTGGGAAAAACAGAACGAAATCCCGTAGGGCGGACAGGGAAAAGACAAGTACCAATGTGACCAACAAATCAGCAGTAGAAGTGAGCTGGGGAAAAACAGCGTGAGGAACTGGTTGGGCAAGCATGAGAGGAGGAGAAAAGAGGGGCTCGACGGAGGGTAAAAGGGGGGGGGGGTCGTTCGTGAATAATCAGAGGGGCAAGGTGGGCAACTTGGGGCGTAGAACAGAACGAGCGCAAAGAAGATGTAGGGGATCAAGGACCACAGAAACATGGCAGAGGTTAAAAAAGCCTCGGGCGAATCGAGTCAGTTTGGTGTCCCCACGAACGGGAAACAAAAACAAGTGACCAAAACCCCGAGACGACTAAAAAAGGGCAGGAAAAAGGAAAGTATCAAAAAAAGGGTGTGAAAAAAACCAGGAACCTGGGGATTAGAGGGGGGACACATAAACAAAGGGAGAGTTTTACTAAAGGCGAGGGTGGCGGGGGGGGGGCAGAGGTAAGGCGACAAAAAGGGCGTTATGAGGCACCGATTTAATTGGAAACGTTGTCGAAATCTCAGCCATACAAATTCCGAGGTGTGAGATCACAGCGGTTGAGACGCCAGGAAGGGGAACGGGCATTCCACTTGGCCCTCACACACTGGTGAGGTAAAGGGGGGGGGAAAGCAGTCGAAAAACACTTCCAAAACTGAAAGAGAAGCGGGGTAAAGGACCAAATACGACGAAAAAGGGACAGAACTGACATTTTGGGCAGTAAGATCGATAGGTCAACAAAAAGCAACAAGCTGTGGGGGAAAATTATACCTCTCTGGGGGTCAATAAATAGGAAAACCCACGCACTCTTACAAACGGTGGTAGGAGGGGGAATTGTGAACTGTTTGGGCACGTCTAAAGAAACAAGGGGGCGGACCAGGTTGGGAAGACATCTGTGGGCAAGGCCAAGGAAGCTTTTGAAAAATGTACAGGGTTGGGAGTCCAAGGGGAACCCCAGAATTAACGCGGAGTTGAAACCCGACGAAGCGAAACTGATAAAAAGGCTTGTTGATAGGGATTCAATCACGCCGGTGGGGAATAAACCGTAAAAAATTAAGAAAAAACCACGCACAGAGGCCGGCGGGACAGGGGGGAGAGTCAAGATCTGTGACAAAAATAGTGGGGCGTTTAAGGGGAGCGTGGAGGGGAATAGCATTGTCACTGTAAAAGGGAGGTTAATACATCCGAAAAGGTAGTGACGTACTCATTTTGGGCCGGGGGTTTATGGGTGCAGGAGGGTTCATTGAGTTCATAACGAAACGAGGGACTTTGTTCTCAAAGTAATTGACTAAAAAAGCCCATAGCCACGTAAAACGACATGCAGGGAGGAGACAGGGAAATAAGACGGCAAGAAGGGACAGCTACTTCGGCCACCGGATATGCTTTCAATAATCGAAGGGAACAAAGCAACCCGTGGAGAAAAACCCTATAAGAAGGATTGGGGGGGCACCCGTGGGGGAAAAGCGTTCAAAGGTCGCACTGCCTTTCTAACACATTGGGGGAGAACGCAAAAGAACAGCAGCACTTTGGGGGGGGAAGAAAAGGCGAGAGATGAAACTCCGGGGGTCAAAACTCAAACATCTGTCAGTCTTGAAAAAGGTAGAAGTGGAAAAAAAAGGCTTCAGACTGTAGAACCAGGGGAAAACGCAGGGGGGTGATTGAGTACGTCTACTCCAGAAAGAAAAGAGGTGTCGATAAAACACAAAACTCCGGTGGTGGACGGGGGAAACGGAACTTAGTGGAATAGAGAGAAGGTGTCACTAGGAAAAAACATACAAAAACAATCTAAGGACGGGAAAGAAAAGCTCTGGGACCACCAATGCATGAAGGCAGAAACAACATCGGGAGGGAAAAATGTGACCTGGTCCGAAAAAAATGTAACGTCCTGAGGTGGGGGAAAAAAACCTAACATGGAAAAAAAAAACTGGGGGGGGAAAACCGCAAAAAGGGGGGGGAGGGGAGTTACTAAGAGAGATATGAACTAGGGGATCAAACTTGAAAGTCGGGAAAAAACAGCGGAAAAACTGTGGGGGGACCTCGGAGGGTGTCCAAGGGTGGAAACTGCAGAAGAGTGAACACGATCAAAGGGGCAAGTCATGGACGACCACCGGGAACCTAGCCCCCATGAAACTCTAACGCTGGCGGGGCTTGCGGGGGAAAAAAAAGGGGGTGAGTGGTACGTTAAAAGTCAGGACACGATTGGTTAAAGACGTACACGCCGAATAGCAAATACAAACATACAACGGGAAACACATAGAAGAGGAAGGCCAGCGTCATTCAAAGTTGAAAGCGGCTTTACAACAATCGCCCCGTGAAAAGAAAAAAACTCACAGTATCCAATTTCATAGGGGAAAAAGGAGGGGGGGGACGTTCAAAGGGTTGGGGTTGGCAAAAAAAAATCAGCCCAAAATGAAGAAAAAAGGGAGATGTGAAAAAAAAAGGGCGGGGGCCTTGGACACTCAAATCTCGGGCATCCCTTCGGGAGGAAAACAATGAGGTACGGCAAACAAAAGGGACGTGAAGCAAATACCAAAAATACAACACGGAACAAAAAGAAAAAGCAAGTGAAAAAATTAGGCCGAGGAGAGAAAGGCATCAAAGCGTCAACTCGTAAAAAACTCCGAGAATGGAAAAACGACTGAGGGGGTCGGGCTCCACGAAGAAAATAAAAAGACAACTAAAAGAAAATAGCCACACGGAAAGTAAAGAAAGCTGACACCAGGAAGGGGGAGGATCTGGGCTGTGAAGCTCGGGGGGGGGAAAATGGTCGGGGGGTGGGTGGGTCCACACAACCGAAAAAATCCCCAACGATAAAGGCTTGCAGGGGAGAAGACGCAGGATAAACGCGGAGTGGCACTAACCTGGGTAAAAAAAAAACAAAAAAAAAAATTGAAAACTATCTCGGGTCTACGAAAAAAACGAATGTGACCACAAAAAACCTTTTAAGAGGCCCCAAAAACAAGACGAAGTCGTTGGGAAAAAAGCAGCACTGTGAGCCGGTTTGCGTTAAAAAAACTCGGGGAAAAAAAAGACACAGCGGGTGGACGAAAGGGGAAAAACTGACAAAAGCTAGGCCGTAAAGAGGGGCATCTAAATCAAAGGTGGTAAACACTTAAGGTAACCGGAGTCCCCAAGGTCCCCGTTAAAACCTAAAGAGAATCAGTAAAAGAGGGAGAGGGCCAAAGAAGGAAAGAACCAGCCATGAAAGTTCGAGGGATTTCAATTTAACTGGACAAAAAACAAAAATGCACCCGCACTTAAGGGGTAGGAACGGGGGTCTTGGGGCTTAGGACTGTCCTAAAGATAAGGAAAAAAAGAGGACTAGGGTACAGAAGCGGGTTTTACAAAGAGAGGGGGAACCTCAAAGGTGTTACACAACAGTGAACCAACCACCAGAAGACACGTGTAGCAGAGGTCTCAGGTTGGGGGAAACGGCTCAGGTCATTGGGTCCAACAGGAAAGCCTTCGACCGGTGGGCAAAAAATTAGACAGCGCTAACGGGGAGCCCGGGGCACTCTAGAGGGGTTGCAACCCAGATTCAGAAAGAAGAAACCGAAGAAAGGTGGAGGTGAGAATCGAAGGGATCGAAAATGTAACTTACCCAGAAGTGGAGACGGAAATCTAGACCCTGGAAATGATCAAAAAAAGACGGGCACGAAAGTAAAAGATTCCGATTTACCAACAAAGGGGGGGTGGAAGAAATAGGGAACTGACCTCACGGAACGAAACACCAAGGGAAGCAAGGCGAGATCGGAGCAGAAAATCGCGTGGACCAGGGTTGGACATTCTGGGGGTTGGTCTGCAACAGTACTACGGTCAAACAAGAGCAGAGCGAGAACGAGGGGAGTAGCAAGGATCACCACCTTCAACAGGAAGAACAAACTAAAAAAAATGGGGTCGGAAAAAAGCTGGACGGGCACGGGCCACCAAGAAGAATCAAGGGGGGGGGAAAGTGTGAGGAGGACCTAAAGAAGAACCCAATTGAGATGCAAAGAAAAAAAAAAAAAGGAGGCAATCTGTCTGGAAAAAGATCTGAACAAAAGGAGCTCGAAGAGCTAAACGAAAGGGAAGGGACTGAACAACAGCTACACTGAACATCAACCTTTGGTTTGTTGGGGAAATAAAACCGGGAGAGTTTTTTCGAGGGAAAAGGGGAAGAGGGGAACTGAAAGTCGGATGGCCCTACTTGGTGGTAAGCGATTAAACTTCCCCGCAAAATTTGAGTCCGCGAAAAACGGGGACTAAAGGGAACGGGAGGAAAAGAGGAAAGGCAAAAGACAGTAAGGTGAAAAGACACGGACAGGGGTGAACAGTCAAACTGAAAAAAGCACTCCAAGGTTCGGTAAACCTAAAAGAAAGTAGCGTCGTGAAAATACTGGAGTCAACGATCAAGGGGCGCAAACGGGTAGAGACTGCAAAAACAACAACCAACTTAAGGTAGAGAGAAGGACCAAACTCCCTGATGACGAAGTAGAATGGCTCACTACAACGAAAGGCCGGGAGGAAGAGGAACACGAAAAGGGGAAAGACTTTGTAAAATGGGTGCAGCAAACACATGTTTAAGGAAATTCATTGCCCCTGGAAGAAAAGCTCAGGGGGAACGAGAAAACAGGGAAAAAAAGGTAACAGAGAGACGTGCGTGATAGAGGAAACGAACGCGTACACCTAAATGTCATGGACGAGGCCCGGGGGTTCAGAGGGGAAGTGAACGCGGACAAAAGAGAACCCACCGGGGTTGGAAAAAAAACCAAAAAGAAAGATGGTCATTGAAACGCGGGGCAAGTTCCAGGGGACGGGGGACCGTGAGAGAGGGGGAAAGAACCGGGAATCTTTTAAAGACAAAGGGATCGGGACCGGAGAGGGGAACGGGAGAACACTGGGGAGCAGCCGGTCGAGGCAAAAGGAAAGAAGAAACAAGGGAATCCAGTGGGCCAAAGGATGTTGGGCACAAGGAAAAAAAAGGGGGTGTCCAGTGTTTGGGGAGAAAGATTAAACTAGTTCCCGCTAACTCAACGTCACCACGTGTTTAAAAAAAGGCGAACGGGGAGGAAAAACAGGACGGGTGGTCCAAAAGGAAGGGCAACGAAGAAAAAACGCTTGTGACCTTGGAGACGGACAGGGGGGAGGAAAGGTGCCGGGAACAGGCTTTTGGTCTACAAAAAAAACAGGAGGGAAGAAGGGAAGCGGGGATTAAGTGGCTGGTGGTTGAAAAAAAAAAGAGCTCGTGTTCAATTGGGGAAGTATTGGGACTGTCTTGCAAACAGCAAAAACTTGGCAACGGGAAAAACGTCAAAAAAGCGGGAAAGGAAAAAACCTAGGGGTGCGTAGAATAGTTAAGATCTCGTCAAACAAAAAGTCCTAGGAGGATTAAGACGCTGGGAACTATCAGCGCAAAAGCGGGAGGCGACATCAAAAATGGCCCTACAGCACAGAAAATCAATACAACCTTGTGTCTGAAGTTGTGTATGAGGTGGGACCAAAACACACGTCAACCATCAGGCGGGGTTGTGATCGGGGTAAAAACACAAAACCGAGACGGGCGGATAAGGTCGTGTCGGGTGAAGGGGGCGGGAGGGTCACAACAAGAAAGGTATTCGAAACGGATGACACCAACTCTGGGGCCAGATAAGGTCGAGGGAAAAACGAGCATCATGGAAATCAACCCTTAGGCCGGCAGTGGGGGATTTTGAGAAAAGAGCAAAAAAGAAAGAAAAGGGGAACAAACAATCCCGGGGCAGAAGAAGGCAAACGATTTTGTGTCACAGGGGGGAATAGGAAAAGAGAAGGGGAAAAAGCAAGGAAATGTCAAAATGGGTTCGACTTCTTACCATTGGCTAAAAAGGGACAGGGGAAGGGGGTGTTGGGGACAGGGGTTAAAAATCCATTGTGGACCACTAAATTGCCAACAAATGGGGAAGAAGGGGAAGTAGGGCTGGGGGGAAGGAGGGGAGAGCTGTGAGATCAGAAAACGGTGCGTTGTCTCAGGTTCACGCAGTGGTCCAAAGAGAAGGAGCGAGGGTGGGAGACCGAGGGGGAAAGGAAAGGAGCAACGGGCTGCAAAATGTGAAACCATATTCTTTTGGTCCGAGACAAACGCCACGTGGGGCAAAAAAAAGACGTTCTAACGCCAAGAAGGAGAACGTGTGAACCACTTCGGAGGGGGGAAAAAGATGGTGAAAAACTCAAAAAAGGTCGCGTGGGGAGAAATCACATGGCGTTGTAGACCGCGCAGCAGGACCGTTGCGGTGTTCGTGTTTTCCGGAAACCCACAACCAAATCCCCCCTCCTCCCTTTCCTACAATCCCCCCATCTGCAACTGCCTGTTGTAGAGCGTATCATGTAGCGCTTGCAGTGGATTGCCGTGGGGTTCAGATGGGTGATCCAGGTTGCGGCTTGTGACTGGTCTGCGGGACTCGTTAAGTCAGCGGCTGAGGGGGGAAGGAGGACCAAGGTAAGCAGGATAAGGCTGGAAAACACGCGCTTGCAGAAAGAACTGGCGAAGGTACTATGTGAGAGGGAGGTCGGAACCAGGTGTCCCGGATTAAAAAAAAAAGCCGCAATGGGGAAGCAGGTTTTGGGCCGCCTACGCTGAACACAAAACCTAGCACGAGCACGAGGGAAAAAACAGGTGATAAACAAGTGTCCAATCGGAGCGGAAATGGCGGGGGGGGTATTAAAAACAGTTGGACCCACGGGTCACACAGCCCGCTTAAAGAAAAAAAAACGGTAAGGGGTCAGATTGAGCAACGTGGGCAGCCACGGGGGGGAGACAGGACCTCAAACTTTGGGAAAAGCGGGTGGTTTTCCAAAAGTTTTCAAGGTTGTGCTTGTGGCTTGTATTGGTTTCCGGGGGGACAGAAGGCAAAAAACACAAATGGACGATATGACCTCGGGGAGAAACTGACTGCAAACGGTATCCAGTCATCCGGTAACGCGGGGTCTATATGGAATGGGGTGTGGGGCGACGATCTCTATCTCAGTGTTGTAATGGATGTGAACAAAGATGTGTGTGGCTGGACCGGGGCGAAGGCTCATATACCGGAACATCCTCAAAAAAAATTGAAACACGCCGCCTAAAACCTCCAAAGACGCGGGAGGTCGTGCACCAGGGTAGGGAAGGGGGAGTGGTGAAAAGGAAATGCAAATAAATTGATAAATCGCCGGAGGGGTATGCTTCTTCGGCAAAGGTGAAGGAACCATCCCAAAATAACGCGCATGGGGATCTTGGACGACCAAACAGTAGGGGGGGGGGGGTGCGAAGCCAAAATCCGAGAAGTAAAATTCGCGGTATAGAAGTCGAAAGCGTGCGGGTAACAACGTAGGTAGGGAAGAAGCGGAATTCAAAGCCAGGCACGGAACGCATCTACGGCCCGGTTGCGAAACTCAAAATTGGTCGAGCTGTAACAAGAAGGCATATGGGGGGGGGGGGGAGTCGAAACGCGTGGGTAAGTAGACTCGGCTAACCAGTGAAGAAGGGAGGGAAAAAGAATCGGCGGTACAGATCGGGGAGAGGCGAAAGAAACAAAGTCAAACAAATGGGGTAAAATACGAAGGGTTCAACGAAACAGTGAAAGACGACACAAAAAAAAGTCGGGAACGGACGTAACACGACAACGACACTCTAAAATCAGAGGGGGCATATCGAGGAGGAAGGGGCCGCAGGGGGAAATGAGACGAATAACCTTCAATTGAGAAAAAGGGGGAACTATAGAAAGCTTCATCTCAAATCAGAGGCTAAAAAAAACCCAAGTATAGGAAAAGACGACATGGGGAAAAAAGAGGACACACCCATCAGGGGCAACTGAAAGAGAGGACAGCAGGTGAAAAAAACCACGAAAAAATCGGGATCTGAAGGGCTTCGCGATACGAACGGTATCGTTGTACCGGTCCGGAGAAATAAATGGACAACTAAATGGGGGGGTGTGGATACGCCGGTCAGGGAGATGATTTAATAGGCGTAATGTTTGGATAAATAAAGAATCGCAGGTGACAGTAGATGATAGGGAGCGCGAGACAAGAGGGGGGGGTTCGCAAGACATACAAGACAACACGGCGCCTAGTCCAAAAGCCAGCAGGGGGAAACCCTCTAATCGGACGAATCAGTGGTTTCTAAATTTAAACAATGTGAAAGTACCCTCAACGGGGCGGGCAAACAAGGGGGGGGCCACGAACACCGGACCCCTCAACAGGAAAGCAAAACCCTCCAGACAAACCAGGAAAAGGGGGGGGGTGGGGGGGTCCATGGGACTTCACTATGGTCGTTCACGGTATGCACGGCCGAGGGATGTGGAAGACAGTTCAACGGAATGATGGGAAAACAAGCTCTGGTGGGACAAAATACCTTATGAGAAAAAAAAAAAACACGTGATGGCGTAGCAGCGTGGCCCAAGCGCGAAAACAAAAAAAACGTTCCTGATTTTCAAAGGAACCCAAAATTACGAGGGGCGGCAGTTCGAACCGTTCCAGAAAAACCAGCGTGGGGGCTGTGGCAAAAGAAAAAAAACAGGCAACGAACGCGACACAGCGAAACTAAGTGCCGGTACCACTGTACTGGTTATTTAAATCAGAGGAAACGCACGACCCTCGGAGGGGAAACAACCAAAAAAAGTGAAAGAGGATGTAAACTAGAGGAAATCGGCCCAACCTACAGCGTCAAAAAGGAAGTAGTGAGCGGGGGGGACCGTGTGTCTGTTTTTGTGCAGCAAGGCGCTTGGCCGGATGGGAACAGCTCGCGAGGGTAAGGGGCATACCGACAAAGTTAGGGGAATAGAAAATCACAAGGTTGCAAAGAGAGTCATACCAGGGAGGCGGAAACGATTGTCACTCACAGATCAAACCATGGGTTTAATATAATATGAAAAATCTCGGAAAACCAGGGGATAGGGGGGTCAACCAATAAAGCAGGGGATTTCAAAGAAAAGTGCATCGTAAAAAAAAAAAAATTTTGCTTTTGTAGGGGACAACCAAAAATTGTAGACACTGATAGGTAACTTACAAGAAATGGGAAGAGAGAGGAAACAGGCGCGTGTTGGAAAACTCGATGGGCAGAAGTGAGGGTGACTTTAATTGAAACGTTGAAAAACGCAAGAGTTTTCGCAGGAGGGCCAAAGCACACAACCCAAAATAGAGAAAACCAAAAACAACTTCCGATCTCTCAGGAGAAAAGCAAAGCTGAAAAAAAAGAAAACGGGACTAACAAAGGAGGAGCCATTAGAAAAATAGGTTGAAACGAAAACCGGGTTGAGACCGTATCCAAACTGGTTGGGGGCACCGGTGGGGTCATCAAGCCGAGTTGACCGGCGGGCCGACGGCACGCTACACGCTCGTGGAAAACCGCTACGCAATAAAATGAAGACTCAGGTAAAAACACTGGGGGGACGGGGAGGGAAGAAACGTTCGCACAAGAAGGCGGGGGTCTCGGGAAAGGTCGCTTATAGTCGAAGGGTAACAGCGGAAGGGGCGGTACAGGGGGCGAGGGTGCAGGGCGGTCAGGGAAAAGGGGGTGTCAAAGATCGAGTGCCAAAGGGAACTTCCGCATTTCCAGGGGTACCAATAGCGAGGGGGGGAAAAGAAAAGACGAACGAATAAAGAATTGTACAGAGCCAAAGCAAGGACTAAAGACCGGAGAGGGCGGTTAACTTTCCACAGGCATGGGAGAGCCCGAACATGGGGAGGGGCCCTGAGGCACGTGGACAATCTCTTGGGTTCCCAAAAAAAAGAGGGTTGTAGGTAAAGGAAGGAAAAAAAAAAAAAAAGGGGGGGAATCAATACGTAGGTCACGGAAACCTAGGGGAAAAAACAATACACCCGACAACAATGAGTTCGGCCCGACGCCAATTCCTAAATGACGAGAGCGCCAAAAATACTGGGTGAACAACGTCGCATAAAATCAACGGCGCCTAAAAGGGGGGGGATATAGGGGTCCGTTAAACAGAAAGAGAAGACCGCAGTGGTAAGTAGCTTGCGTCATGCCGAAAAAAAAAAAAAAAGGGACTCCTGAACGGTAAAAAAACCAATGAGGAACAGGCGAAGGAGGGAGGGAGGGGAAGGGCGGGGGGGGATTGGGAGGGCGAAATCAAAGCGTAGCGGACAATTGGCATCGTAAACTGGAGGAAAAGACACAAACAACAGAGCCCAAAAATATGCCTCGGCCGAGACTGGGGGGTCCCAGCACGCGGGCCCCGGGCGGGTCCCAGCAGTAGTCGGGGAAAAAACTCCCTCGAAAAAACAAAAGGTGACGATGAGACTGCAATCCCGTGGAAAAACAGATGAACGCACCTTTCGTTGGGGGTCATGTCAAGGCGGGTCAGCAGGAGAAACCCACGCCCCGGCGAGGGTACTAAAACCACCGTGCGCTCTAAACCGGGGGCAACTGGTAAACAAAAAGGGGGGGGTCCTGTCCCAAACACAACAACGTCCAAGTTGGGGTCCAAAACCAAAGGGGTAAAAAACGGCGCCTGCGGCATAAGGCCTTGCACGGTCCTGCTATAGGGCCTGGCCAACCTAGCAAAAAAAGTAGACGAAACTAACAGAATTAATGTTTTGAATATTAAATGCGATAAATGCCGATAGAACGGACAGCCTCCGAGTGTACGGTGGAAAAATTGTAGCCCATTTGATGGACCGGGGCGCCAGTTAAACACGTCACTCCGCGGGAACGGATAATACGGGGGGGCCGAGGGGAGCTTTCTCCTACAACCTGGCAGGTTCCATCGTAATACTAGTTTGATCTCGTGGGCGGACATGCGGACATACGACAAATGCTAAGACACTAGACGGCATCAATCCAAAGATGCTAGCTTCAAAACACAAGCACGAGGGAAGTTTCGACGTAAGTTCATACGGGGAGCAGACCTACAGTGGTTGTGATGTAGGTGTTGGGGATGCTGGTCAGGAGCCTGCTACAAACACGCAGGGGAAAACCAACAAAACAAAGACAAAGGCGTGGCAGAGGGGGACGGGCGCCACAACCGGAAGGGGGGGGGACGGCGGGGCATCGCAGCCCAAAGCCTGGGAGGCTGCGTGAGGTGTGGGTGGGGAACCTGGTAAAACCTACAAACAATCCAAAAGACTAGTACATTGGAGGGAGAAGTGTCGCAAAAAGACGGCAGAAGGTAGGTAGTGCACCCGGCCTACCGGGCACAACATAACAGAAAAAGGGAGGAGGCCGGAAAAGTCAGGAAGGTGAAACGGGACCCAACTGTTGGTTCGCGTCCCACAATCCACTGGGTGGGTCACAAAAAGCAAATTTAAGAAGTCTGAACCGCAGGCAGCACGACGGGACCGTCACCCCGGACGAAGAAAAAAAAAAACAGTCGGCTAGGAAAACTCGGAACACAGTGCAAATGCGGGGGAAGGGGGGAACAAAGCTGAGTGAAGAAGGGGGCCCAAGACCTTAAAGGAGAATCGCCGGGCTGGAAAAAAAACTTTAAAAAACCATAATCGTCGCAGCTCTGGCAAATTGACAAAGAAAAACTGGGACGCTTCTAGACGGTCTGGGGTCGGGGGGGACCCAAGGGGGCGCTCTGGGGGGTCGAACTAAAAGGTCAGAGGGGACTACGGGTACAGAAGGCTGTAATAGGGGGCCACAGGAGGATTTGGGTACAACCAGGAAGCCACCACTCGGCGTCCAGGACGTTTTTGGGGGGGGAAGAAAAAGAGAGGAAAGAGAATTGGGGACAAAAAACAAAGAAAGGGACTGGGGGGGGGGGTCGTGCACTGGCAAATGACAGACGAGAAGAAAAATGTGGGGGCACGCCGGAAATGTGCCACAAAGATTCAGGCCCGGAAAGCTACGGAGTAGGATCAGAGTGATAGAAACCGGGATGGGCTGACACGCTGACGCAAAACTCCAACAGACTTTGGAAAAGAGGCCAAGAAAAATTGGCAAAATAATTACCTTTACCAGGAGACCCACACAAGTTTAAGAAGCCCAGACTGGGCCAGTAACACCACGGGGAGCGGTCCGAAAAATTGGCCCAAGGTACCGCCTAGAGCAGGCGGCCGACTAGCGTACAATTCCTGGTTGGTCTAGACGGACAAGTGACGGGCAACCAGACGGGGTGTGGGTTCACGTAGCCTAAAAAAAACTACGGGCAGCTTCCTGCAACAAATTTTCAACCCCAAGCCAGTTCAAACGCAACGCGGGGGGACGGGCAAACTGCCAAAAATCGGAAAAAA
>Ga0179593_1663451_pt1 | contig 20387 bp, 26 predicted proteins | sample CZODoug2_1_08_16_FD_185931 | JGI IMG/M metagenome (GOLD analysis project Ga0179593, IMG submission 185931) | Vadose zone soil fungal communities from Angelo Coast Range Reserve, California, USA - CZODoug2_1_08_16fungal (PacBio error correction) | ecosystem: Environmental > Terrestrial > Soil >...
CCAACAAATCAGGGAGGAGTAAGGTAAAATTGCGTGAACGCAAAAAGAAAATCAATGAAGATTGAGAATAGCCCATCTTGGGTCGAGGGTAGCGAACGCCAACAAAACACAAAACACAAATTCATTTTGTAAGTGAAGAGACCACCTCCATGGAGGGAAAAGCGAGGAAAGGGGTAGAAAAAAAGAACCATCACTCGCTAACGAATTTAGAAAGTAGCGGGGCCAAAAAAAAAAGGGAGTCACCGGTCTGCTGGGCGAGCACCAGGAATACGAAGAATGAAGAAAAAGGCGGCCAGAAATCCAAAGGCGAACTGATAGAGGTGAATCTCTCAAGGACGGAAGAAATTGGGGGAAAGATGAGCACTCAATCCTTTAGGTGGTCACATGGAACCCGTTCAAGAAAGGAGGCAGAAAATAGCTCTGCGCTTAGGGGGGGGATCACCTCCGGCGAACTCTTCGCTGGGGGGAAGCTGGACACACAAAGAAGTCATTTGAGGGGTCACTAGCGAAGAATGAACCGACGGGACATTTGGGGAGCCGTCGGGAATCGCACTCTTGAAAGAGCAAGGGGTCCGAAAGTGTCGAGCGCTGGGGGCGTTGATCTGGCGATAAAGCGGAACGGGGCTCACGGTGTGAGAAAGAGAAACTGCAAAAAAAGGGCGCAGGGATGGAAAAAAGAAAAGCGCGCACTCCCGGGCGGGGATGAGAAGAGACACGAGGCCGGGAATTTCCCGGATATTCACAGCGGGGGTGGACGGATCTTTCCTAGAGGACAGGGTAGAGAGGATCGATGGAGGGGGGGGTCTGTTGAGGGGAAATCAATTTCGGGTCATCGGGTCAACGAAGGGCATGCAGAAATCGGGGAAATTGATTGTCACTATTGGGGGGGTGGGAAGGTCCCCATCTCCGGGATGGCCCCAAAAGTTCCACCAAAAATCAATGTGGTTGTGACCAAGAAATGAAGACAGACGGTTCTCCAACAAACGATGCCAAAAGTGAAGGAATCTACCCAGAAGATCAAATACGAATACCGTCAAAGGAGGGAAAAAATTTAAGGTAGGGAGCGAAGAAGAAAAATACAACTGAGTTTGAAAAAAAGAAGGGGATCAACTATTCCTCCCGTGGGAAAATGAAGGGAAGTGCCGATAATCGCTCTAATCGGGGGGGGGTGAAGAAGAAGTCTCTTAAGCTGGAGAGCTGTGTGGGATAACCTTTAACGTAGTCAAAAAAACTGGAAAAGGAAATGACTGTCTCCTAAGGGCTAAAAAGTTGGATGCGACTCAGGGGAAATCCGAGATGAAACCTTCCAAACGAGGAAACTCTAAAAAGGAAGGACTGAAAAAGAAAAAAATGCGGGGGGGACGAACGAAGCAGCAAGCGAAAAATCGACCGACTAATAAGACAAGGCGCAAGAGGGAGAAACCAACCTTCCCTTGACGTGAACAAAGGAAGGCCGAATAGTAAATGGCGAATTGAAAAACCAATGAGGAAGGCGCAGGGCGAAAAAATCAGAATACAAGGGCGTCGACAAGGGGGAGCATCTTCCGCGCAGGTTTCAAAGAATCAAGGAGCCCGATCAAGAAAGGCAAGCAGAGACCATCCAGGACCTGAAGAAAAGGGGACCATGAACTTCCACTCAACTTTAAATTCTGGAAAAAACTCCTGAAAACAACAGAGGCCTATTGGGGGGGGGGGGGGCGAACTTAACTCAATTAAGGCATCGGCGTCTCACCAAGAAAAAGCCGCCGATCAGAGAAAGATATCTTAGGCTACCAAGGAATAAGGGGTGAAGGGAAAAAAAAACAGAATCGGCTAGTGCCTGTTTGAAGAAAGCTGTGAATTGACGAAGAAAACTTGATCGATGGACCAACACATACAAGAGGGGGTTGAGGGGGCCTTCCTGCTGTAAGGCGGGCAGGAAAAAAAGGGACAGGGTGCTGAACCATTAACCGGGGGATGGCTAAGAAAAAAACCCACAAATTTCCATGGCTAGACTTCTGTGAAAGGAAGAGGACTAGGGGGCGTACTCTCTTCTTGGAGGAAAGGGCGGAAGGTAAGGGGTTGCAAGGAAAGGCACAATTTAAGAGGTTGAAATGCTTGGAGCATCACCCTCTACAAGCAGTTAAGTCCTGAAAATCGAGGGGGCTCGGAACTAAGGGGAAACTTGGAATCACCATCGGCCTCGGGGCTGATCGCGGAATCTCAAAAGAAAAGGGATCTCTCCCGGAAAAGAGAGAACACACTCTGAGGCAATGGAAATGATACGCACATTGCGTTGCATAGGAGAAACAAGTAACCTAAAAACCGAGGAGTGGAAAGGGGGGGCTAAGGGGTCTATGTGAGGCAGAAAGCACGAAAAACTAAACAACCGAACTCTCACGGACCGCCCGCAGAATCCGAAAACAAAAACGACCATCACCAGCAAAAAAGAAGACCAGTAGGGGGTTTCTTATACTCCAGTGTACTGGAACCATGGAAAAATGAAGATTAGAAGGCCTGTCCATAAATAACGATCGAAAAGGGCCTGAGCGGAAAAGAAAAAATAAGGTCTTAAGAACCAAGAAACCTTCCTTTCGTTGTATTGAAAAAGGAACTTAGAAGAGGTTCTCAGAGAGGCAGCGAAGAATAGGTCGAAAATGCTGGGACGCGCCCAAAGGGTACTTGCATTGCGAGTACGTCACCACAGAATATCAGATAACTTCTGGGAATACTTGGGTTAAGAGATCTGTAAAGGGGGGTTGCAGGGAACGACCTCGGGGTCAATCCCGGGAAGAGTGAAGGGGTCCGATTTATTTTCTACGCTTAAATGATAAAAAAGCAACAGGACTGAAAGAAAAAAATGTGTCGCTAAAAGCAAAGAGAGGAAAAAGGGGTAAGTCCGTAAAACAGCCGAAGCAACCGGACCCTGCTCGCACCTCCCCCTGAGGGATTCTGACAGAGCCGAGGGCCGTTCTGGGGACATAACCAGATTACCTTTTTGACGCTGCCGGGGAAGCGCGGAAAGGGGGGCTCGAAGTTCGGGGGCAGAAGAAATGGGGGGGGGTTCGAATGGGGGTCAAATAGAAGGAAAAAGGCTACGAGAAATGCTTAGGGTGGAGGGCGGAAAGTTAGCTTCGGTGCGGCAGAAGGGGATAGGAGGCAGAGGGACGGTGGGGTGGAGCGAAGAGAATGGGAGAGGAGCGGGGGATCAGATGAGCTTGGGAAGCGGTAGATGAAGGTGGGGAGAGAAGAGAGAGGTGGGAAGGTGGGAGGGAGGGAGTGTAGGGGGGAGGGTAATTAAGTGGGGAGCGGTGCGGGACGAGATACCGTAAGGAAGAGGAGTTAGCGCGTGGGGGCGGAGGAAGGACACTATTATTTGTTGTGGCGAAAGTGGAGTTAGGGATCGGTGGTGAATGCTCCGGAGGTGGTTGGGCACTGGTGAATGTGGGGGAGTATCTGGGAGGGATGGGAATGTGTTGTGGGGTTGGAGAACTGTGATGGGACAAATGGTAGAGGGGAAGCGAGAGTGAAGGGTGTTTCGTCAGTATGTGGGGAGAGTGAGGAGGATGGGGTAGGTTGGGGGAGAGAGAGAGAGGGATTGGAGAGGTGGGTGGGGGCAGGGGCGAGAGAGAGGGCGGAGAAGTTCTGGGAGTGGTGAATAGAAAGGGGCAGAGGTAAGGGCGGGGGGAGGTGCTGGGACCCTGGTAGAGTCGGTGGTGTGTGGGTGAAGATTGGTGAACGAGAAGTGGGGGGGGTGGGGACGACGGCGTGCGCGAGAGTGGTTGGTAGGGTGGTGAAGTGAGGATGAACGGGGGATGGGGTGTGGTAAGACGAAAAGGGGTCGCGTAATGGAGCGGAAGTGCGGGGTGAGGTTGCAGGGGTAAAATGTGGGAGCCCTAAGAGAAGAGGGGGGGGGGGTGACTAGGTTTTAGCGCGGGGAAAGGAGGAGGGGGGGGGGCTAATAAGTGGGGGGCAGGAGTGGGCAGTGGAAGGGAGGATTGTGATGAAGGGGAGTGGGGGGGAGTTAGGGTAATATTGAGTGGGGAAGGGTGAGGGCGATGAGGACGAGGGGATGTGGTGTGTTCTGAGAGGGGACATTAGGGGGAGGGAGAGAAAAGGTGGGGGGGGGATGGGGGGGGGGGTGAGAAACGGAGGGGTTTGGGGGGGGGTTTGGAGTTCGAGGTTTGACAAGGGGAGGGTAGGAGAGCACGGCGAGAGAAAAACGGGTAAATCGGTGGAAGAGGGATGAGCAGGTGACAGGGGGGGGAAGAGAGGGGAAGGGTAAAGTATGATACAAAGTATTGGACTAGAGATAGTAGGTCAGTGCTGACGAGACGAGGGAAAGGGAGGAAGATGGGGAAGAGGTTAGTGGGAAAGAAGGAGGTTGTAAAGGTTGAAAGTGATGAGATATCGCTAGTAGGAGTGGGGGTGTACCGGCGGCGGGGAATGGGGGGGACGGTTAAAGGTGGGGGGTGGGGCGGGGAGGAAGTGGTGTGCTGGACAGTGTGGGTCTGGAAGCAGGTGGAAAAAGTGGGGGTATGGGTGGGGAGGGGCCGGACATAGGGGGGGGAGAGAGACGGGGTCGAGGGGCGGGGGGATCGAGGTGAAGAATAGAGGCGGCGGGGAGAGAGGAGGGAGACGCCAGGAGCAGAGTAAGTGAGGTGAAAGCGTAGAAAGAGAGTCGAGGGGGGGGGCGGGGGGACACGGGCGAGAAATCGGACCGGACAGTGATGTGATGGTAGCGAGAGGGCAGGGGAGTAGGAGTAATGAAAAGGTGCGGGAGTAGGAGATGGGGGCGAAGGGGGGGTGAGCGGGATTAAAGGGAGAGACAAAGAGGTGGGAGGGGATAAAGGTGTAGGGTTTAAGGCTCGGGCGTGAGTGGAGATGGAATGATGGGAAGAGAGGTGTGGAGGGGGTATTCGGGGGCATGCAGAGAGGGTAGACGGGCAAATGGAGGCAAAAAGGGGGAATGAGGAACGCAGAGAGAGGAGGGGGCGCAAGCACAGGGAGGGGGGGGAATAGATGTTGGTCTAGGGGCGGAGGGAAGAGGAAGCTGACAGGAAAAAAGGAGGCCAAATGAGGGAGAGGTTGTGGAAAGGGAGTGGGAATGTGGGGTCATTGGGGAGGAAAGGGTGGAGGTGAGTGGACGCGGAGAGTTCGGGGGGAGATAAGAGGAGTAAGGAGAGTGGGTGGAAAGGAGAGACGGAATGGTAAGAGGTGGAGAGGCCAGGGGGGGAGGCGGCACGGACATAGGGATCCGGAGGGCGGACAGGTGGTGTGGACGAGGGGGGTGACATAGATATCGCGTGGAGGGAGAGGGAATGTAGAGAGGGGGTAGGGTGAAGGGGGAAAAAAGAACACAAAGGGGATGTTAATTAGCTACAGCAGAGGGGGGAAAAATGAGGGGAATTAGGGGGTCATGGAAGCGGGGGGAGTTCGAGTTAGGAGGAGGGGGGGGTGGCAGAGGGGTATAGTGATAAAGAAAAGAGGTGGGATAGAGATGCATGCCGCGACAAGGAAATGGAGTAGGTGGCTAGAGGAATAGCTGGCTCGATTCTTAGGGGAAAACGGAGGACCCTGAATATGAGGCATGAAAGAAGGTAAGGGGGTCGTCACGGAAGGTTGCCTTGGTCCTTATACAAAACTTCTCAGGAAAATCCCCAAGACTCTTCCTGACAGGTTTGTCACAGAAAATCAGGCGAGGTCTGCAATGAATCAAGACCCTTATCTCGCCTCTCCGGCCATAATTTAAGAAAAGAGGGCTCGAACGATCGGGGGGACTCCTGGTAATTAGACGTTAAGGGCATATCGTTCCGTGCGAGCGCAAGTCTTGAAAAGTATTCGTTTAAGGAAACGAATCTCATGACAAAGAAATGGGAAAAAATCTGGCCCGCGAGATATACGAACTCGAAGGCAGTCACGATGCGACTCTCGAATTAAACCAAAAAAAGATCCTTATCAGTCTAGAAGAAGGCAGGACCAAAGAAAATATAACGAGATAGTTAAGAGATCAGAAAAAGAGCTCTCATGGCTTCGCAAACAAAAGAGCTCTGGTCGGTTCAAATTCTTAGAGAAAAAGAATTAAAACAACTGCTACTGACTGATGAAAAATGACCGACAAAGGTCCATCGAGCCTGGTTAAAAGGGGAAGACAGGGGAGCTAACAAACATCTCCAAAAAATCGAAAGAGAAGGGGGGCCACACGGTGAAGCGAAAAACAAAGATGGGGGAGGTAGGCGCGATGAAGAGGTATTCTAAAAGAAAGGTAGGCGTTTTCCTGTTCGGGAATTCAGGAGCAGGGGGAGGAGACCAAAAAGAAGAAAGGACTAGATCTACCAGGGAAACGGGCTAGTAAAGGAAGCGGTCGAGAACGTGCTGAACCGAAGACGTCGAGTAAACCGGAAGAAAGATGAAGTCTCTGGAAGGTTGGTCCATCGCAAGGAGGAGTGAAGAGGATTGTAAAGGGGTTCGAAAAAGGATGATGATCTAGGGGGATGGCCCGTAGCTCTAGGAATAAATCCAAAAAGGAAGAGTAAGAAGTATCGCTTGGGTAGAGAATCAAAGAACTTGAAACAGCTAGGGGGTCAGGTAAGTTAAAATCTGCTTCCATCCCGTTTACAGAAGCTCGCTTTCTCTCCCTAATTATGGGTGAGAACTATAACGAAGAAGGGGAGGGGGAGAAGAAGGGGATCTTAAGGAAAATCAAAGCTCGGGGGACAGGGAGTTTCTCAGTCGAGGGAAAAGGAAAAGAAAACGCGCGCAAGATAGTTCAGACAGTGGGGGTGGGGGAAGGGGGACCTAAGGACGAGAGAGTAGCCTGCCTACGGCGAAAACTCGGAAGAGGCTCTCAGCAGAAAAGGACTCATTTCCTGATACTGCGAGAACTGAGAGAAAGGTCGGAATTGAAGGGAGTACATGATAAAAGGCCCGCGGAGCAAGATGCATCTAAACCTAAGGTTTTAGGGGAAGGGGGGGGTGAAAGTTTAAGACCGTTCAACGTCAAAGGGGGGGAAGGTGCGCTCGTCTCGCAATTCAGAGGAACTGAAGGAGGGAACGAAGCAGGAGGCAGAAGAAAGTGAAAAAAAGAGAGAAAAAAAAAAAATCGCCTTATGTGAAAAAAAGCGTTGAAAGCAGCAAGAAAGGTAACAAACGCTCCATCTTCTAATTTGGCAAAGAAAAAGCGGCTACTCTGATATGCTGGAACACTCTGGGGAAAAAGTGGAATACTCCAACACTGGGTGGGCAAAAAAATAAAGCCCAAATAGATAAGACTCTCGGCAAAAAGGCCCGTCTGGTTGTCGAGTCAAAAAAAAAAGAAATAGTCCATTTCAGGACGGATCCGGGGGAAGAGAGGGAAAAAAAAAAAAGAAAAAAAAAAAAAAAGAAAAAACAGAAAAAAAAAAAAAAAAAAGGAGAAAGAAAAAAACTCGTTTGTAACTATTTGAGGCTCAGGGGGAAGGTTTTGGGGAATCCGTCTAACGCTCAACGACGGACAATAGGCAAAACGTTAGCAAAGCGAACTACCAGACATACTAGACTCTCAAAATCCGCCGAGAATAAATGAAGGACCCTCAAAAGCTCTTGTCCGCCCCTGCGAGACTCACCCGGGAGTAATCCCAGGAGAGAAAAATACCCCAGCGAGCCCGCTACCGGGACCTGACCGCACACAGAACGGCCTTAAGGGAGAATGTATTAGAGCCGAATGTAACAATGCAAGATCATAACACGTTAGAGGTCGCGAGGAAAAAAAAGAGAGAGCCGGGGGAGAATCAGATGAAAGTTCCCAGAACGTGGGGCACCCTGGAAATAACAAAAAATCATGTTACCCTCTTACAACGACTTTCTTCACTTCGAGCACCGCGGGGACACTTAAAATAAGGGTGAAGAGTAGATTCTCGCTAAGTAGAGATCTCAAAAAAAAGGAGAAAAAGTATGGAAAAAAATCTCAACTTGAAAACATCGACGCTCAATAGCGGACCTTCCAAAGGGGAAGGTGACTCCGGCCGTTGACGAGGTTAACATGAGGGTGTTCTTGAAAAGAGCAGGGTGTACTTTCTGAAGATTTAGTACAGACTGAAAGGGGGGGGGGAGAGCGCCACAAGACAACCTGCCAATTGACTGCCGGTTGAGACCGACTTTCGAATGTCGGTAGAAAACATCAGTATCATTGAAAAGAGCGGGTTCAGAGTATTGCTCCGGTTCGTGTAGAAAGGTGAAAAGTGGGAGATCTTGGCAGCGGCGTGCTCGCAGGGGGAAGAATGGTTGCTAGAAGAGGCTACGATTAAGTCGCGGGGGGGCTTGGCAAAAGGATGTCTCTTATCTGGGATCTGGACTTAAAAATTGGAGAAGGGGGCGTGTAACTAACCCGTATACGTGCCCCCCGTGAAACAGAGGGACCGTAAAATTCGTAAAAGACGGGCCGTCCGTGGCGACCTGTTGAAAGTATAGCAGTAGACTGGCGTTTTCAGGAGAAGAAGAGAGAGGCCAAAAAGGGGGGACGAGCGTCGGACGAGCTTGCTGTAAAAGACGACTGACGAATCCCAAGTGGTGGTCGGATTAAAAAAGGGTTAAGGGAAGCAGTATCGAGTATGGAAGGAACGAGAAGGGAGGGGGGAAACCTTCAACCGCGCGTCGGTCTTGGTAAAGACTGAGGAAGGGGTTCGTGCCAGGATCAGGACGGGGGTGGCCGCTTCTGAGGGGGGCTCAAAAGAGTCGACACTGCCTCGGGGCGACGAAGGGAGGGTGGGTGCAGGAAAAAACGATCTAAGACAGAATAAACCAAAGCATGAAAGTCCTGAGCGACTTCATTGGACCCACCTTCCCACATTACGGGAGCGTAAAAGGTCACTGCATCCTCATAGACTACCGAATAAGGTAGAGGGGGAGAAAGAGGGGAGCGTGAAGACAATATCCAGGGGTACAGGAACAGTCCTTTATGCGGGACACTGACCTGATGCGAGATCTAGGATTGAATAGTCATTCTACTCTTAGGTGAGGAAAAGTTGTAAACCCAAGTCTGATAATAATCAGGTCTTTGCTTGCGAGACTCCCCTCGATTCATGATAGGTAGGAGTATTAATGAAGATGAGGTACGAAAACGAATCAAACACTTCTTCACACCTCAACCATAGGAGATTGCAAAGTCCGCGTCAACGGTATAAAAAGAAAAGCTCACTACATGCAACCCTAGCGATTAAAAGGTCATGTTAGGGGGAAAGTAGGTGCCAAACCCTACGAAAGGAAGGAAATCTCTAAAAGAGAATTCGTAGGCGCTAATAAGACACTAAGCTCTAAGCGCTCTAAAAGCGCTTAGGCATATTCCGTCATCAATTTAAATCAGGGGGAACTTTAAAATCTATCTGGCTCGTCTATCGGCTAGTGAAAAGATGCTATGTTCACGCCAAAAACGGCCGGGACATCTGGATACTACTTACACAGTCTGTCCCGGAGGAAATCTAATACGTAAAATAGACTCAAAAAAATGCAAAAACAGCGCACTCAGCCTGACCAACAAAATCATAACCGAACATAGAAATAAAAATCATCGCGAAAAGAAGACTCTAAGCTAAAAGCATGAGAGAAAAAAACCCAGGGCCATCAGGGGCTTGGGATGTGGGGACTCCTCCTGGACAGAAGTTGACCGGGAAGGAGAACGGGTGGTCGGGACCTCCACCGAGATGAGAGTAGAGATACTCACACTCTGTGCCTGCACCGAAGGACTAGCCTCGAGTCCTTCTTTCCATAGAGGAAGGAAAGTCGGGGTGAGCAGGACAGGATAGATATCTCGTCGATAGCTCGAACGGGACTAAAACATTCAAGAGGAATCCTCCTTCGCTCGTCGAAAAGAAGAAAAGAAGCAGGAACGGAAAAGCTCCGGTGGAGAGGGGGTCTTGCAAATCGGGCCAGGCTATAGCGCTGAAACAGAGTAGATAGTGTTTGGGAAAAAAGAGCTCCTCATCAAAGCCAGATCAACTCCTGGCGGGGTGCGCGAGAAACTGCGAAAAAAAAGAGGTCTTGGAACGCCCTAAATGTAGATAGGAGAACTCTACTACTACAAGGAAGATAATTAAGTATATCGGAGGGAGAAAAGGGAACCCGCTTTAAGGGGAAAAAAGGTGAACCTGCCAAGAAAAACCAAAACCAAAAAAGAATTTGCCGGGATGAGGAAGCTCTGAAAGAATTTGGTGGAAAGGGACCCAGCAACTGGTCCAAGAAAACTACGAGACCATAAAGAAGAAAGATCTAAATTGGAATAACTCGGAAGGGCCTACAAGGTGAGAGTCACTGACGATGGTCTAGAAGAAGAAAAAATCAGTACTTATCGCCACCGCTATTTGGAAGCAGGCATATGACTCTTCTCAAAAAAGATGATTGAATAGGTAGAGCGAAAGACGTGCCATCAAGAAGGATATTTATCTAGTGCTCGAGGCATCGGGCCGATCATTTCAGTCGACATGCTCTCGAGGCGAATCGGGGGGAGTGGAAGTTTGAAGGGTGGTAGGAAACACCAAAGGAGTAATAACCTTCAGTTAACCGAGGGACTGAGGGGTGGACTAGTTAAAGTTTCAAAGAAGGCTCTTAATGAAGATGCTCGCCCTAAAAAAGAGCGGACGGTGAGGAAAAGGGGCACGGACACTCTGTGAGATTCAAGGAAGCGTTTGACCCGCTTGGTAGGAAAGCGCATTCTCTAGAAGATATCAAAGAACTGTCGGGGGCACCGTCAAGAGAGCGTCTCGAACAATCTATAGAAGATCTAACGCTGGGAATGAGAGCTCAAAGCCGAGACGACAGAAGATTTATCTGAGGGGAAACTCTAATGCGGACAAGAGTCGCCTGGATAAGATGACGGGAGGAAATCCGTAAGAAAGGGGAGACTGAGCTGCCAATTGCTCAGAGACTAATGCGTCGCAAAAGAGTCTGGAAGAGGGGCATTGGAAGGGGAATCTGCAAAAAAGACAGTAACTTCTGACTGTCAGCGCCAAAAAGGGGGGGGGAAACAACCTACAAATTATGAACAAGTGTAAAGGACAGAGCGGGGCACAAAAAAACCAAAAAAAAGTGGTATATCCGGTCAGCCATGAAAACTGACGAGAGGGTAAGAATCGAGGTGAGTTCGGGATAAGATGGAGAAGAGTCCTTCTCTGGTGGAAAGGCGGGGGGAAGTTTGGGTTCGTGATCGTACTCGGTAGGAACGAACTACAGGGAAACAGGGTTAGACGGGAAAACTGGCTATATCAAACTGACTCAAGTGTCGGAGTAGTTCAACATAGAAAGTCGTATTAAATCTAAAAAAAAAGAGCGGGCTTAACGGCAAGTATGGGGGGGGAAGGCCAGATGATGAAGGTAGATGAGGGTAAGGAGAAGTTGCTACTCATCATTCAGGAGGGAGAGTCTAGTAGGGTGGGGAGTTTTGCCTATCTCTCAAGGACGACAAAACCAAGTTCGTAGCGGAGAGGAGAGTGTGCGGGGGTGTTCATCGAAAATATGCCATGCAAGCCTTTACAATCTGGGTGTTCAGTTAAGCACCATCGGGAGGAAAGGAAAACGCCTGGAAACATGAAGGAGGGAGCCTCCTTGATGAGTAAGAAAGGGAGAGAATAGGCGATAGGGCTTCCTGCATAGAAACGACGAATGTGCCCGGAGGGGAAGACATAAGAGGGGATATCAGCGCCAGTCTGTGGATGTCGATATCATAAAGGGTTTCGAGGAAAAAAAGAAAAGGAGAGCCCATCGGCGTCGCCTGCCTCTGAAAAAAAATCTATCTCAGACGATACTAGAGGAAGAAAAGACGGCATTGGACTAATGGAAGGGGGAAATATATGTCGGAACTCCCCGGGGTACAGGACAAGGAAATCAGGAATGCTGAGCTGCAAGAAAAGAAACAAGTGTATTGGAAAGTGTGGGTGAAGACAATGAAGAGGAGGGTAGAAAGAAACCCCGAAGTCGGGTCTAAAAGCTGGGAGCTGCAGGCTCTGTGAGCATCTAAAGGGGGAAAATGAAAAAGGCGAAAGAATCTGCCTTGAAAAATCAGAAGAAAAAAAGAGCGTACAGAGGAGGTCAATATACAGCGTACTTAAAAGAGAACGAGGTCCAAAAACAACATCTTCGTAACAAGAGACTAGGAGGACCTCTTCTTTAAAAAAAAATGAGAACAACCACTGTGTGGACACCAAAAGCAATTGAGCTAACGCGCACCGAATATCGGCAACAAATGCCTCGGCGGCTGAAACACGGGGGGGAAAACATGAAGGTTCCTGAAAGGGTCCACGTAAGCAAAAACCGGGGTGGGAAAGTGGAAAGAGTCTCGAGAAGAATGTTTTAAATTCTAGGAGCCGCTCACGAGAACGAAAAAGGCACCAAAAAGAATAGGAAGAACAAGCAGACCATAGAAACGTCGGAGAGTAATACTAAACTCATCCCTGACTCTCCGAGAACCAAGGGTTCTATCTTGTCCGAAAGGCTAAAAAACGCTTAGAATAACTCTGAGGGAATCAAAAAGAAGGCGCAATGACACCGGCGCCCTCGAAGGGGGCCAACCTGCAAAATGAGAAGGAGGTCAAGTCAAGCCTGAGAGGGAATGAAAAAAAGAAACAACTGCCCTGATCGCATGTGACGCGGGACGATAGGAGAGAGAGAGAAGATCCAAAACTTTGTCCGCACAAAGGTCATCAAAAAGAAAAAAATACATTTTCACCCGACAACAGAGGAGGTTCACGGCAAAGAAAAGGGGAGGGGAAATTTGAAAAAAGGAAAAGAAAGTTACTGGAGAGTCCGACGAGAGATACAAAAGGGAAGGAGGGGGGGGGGGAAAAAAAGATCGTCGCGCGAAAAGCTCCAACCGTCTCGAAAGTTCAAAGGGGCGGTGCTCCGCCAAAGCCGTGGGGAAATTGACAGGAAAGAGGGAAAGCGAAAGGTGCCTCGGTGCTTACCAGATCAGAGAGAAGACTCCCACCGGTAGCGCGCGTAACCTGATCAAGAAAAGAAAGGTAGCTAAAGGTCCCGACATTAAGGCTGACAGAGAACAAGTGAAAAGGGGTGGTCCCTGGGAATCCAATAAAGGTGTCGGTTCAGGGGCTAAACGCGGTGAAGGGGGGGGTCGAGAATTCAAAAGGCGTCGCGTGATGCATAGCGGGAGAAAGACGTAGAAGAGTTGACAGAACGCGGCTAGGTAGTCGTCGGAGGGGATAGTATAAATGGGGGAAGGAGTCTACCGGGGATCGTGCGGGGGAAGAGGGGAAACGTGGATCATTCAAAAAGTGTAGATAGGCCTTAGAGAACGTAAAAAGAGGGGGTGGGAGTCGAGAGAGCCGTACCACTCGTGAACAAACATACCTTAAACCGGGAATTGGTAGGACTGGGAAAGGGTACAGGCGAGCGCCAAAAAAAAAAAAATGGTGTTGCGATAGGGCGATGACAGAAACAAAATGGAAAGGAGGGTTTGGCAAAAAGAATAAAAAGTGGTTTGCGCGTAAGGCCGGGTGACATCAGCATCATGGAAGAGGTGACGACCTAGTAGAAGGTGACCCCCTTCAAAGCCTAGAGGAAGTCAGTAGGAAGGGAGGGAAGGCATGATCAGGGATTGGCCAGCTTCTAAACAGATTGCAAAGAGAGGGAATCCCGGGGAGAGAAACTTTGCAAGAAAAAAGAAATCGCTCCAGGCGACCTCCTGCGGACTTAAACAAAGGCATGGGAGGACCGTCCCCCAATTCAAAAACCTAAAACAAAGAGTGACGGCGCAGGCAGCTCACTATAGAGGGAAAAAGGTAAGGCTAGGTCCTATGTTGCCTCAGAGCCAAAAAAACGTGGTACTCAAAGAAGGATCAGCAGTCGACCTCAGGATAAGGACTGGGCTAGTAGCGATAATATATCGAGGGGTCTGAACGAAAAAAAATGGAGACTGTAGGTATGTCAGCGTAAAAGAAACAAGTTGAAACTAGAACTCCACTGGGGACGGCTCGGGTCTAAGAAACCAAAGGAGAAGCAAGGAACTGAAAAGGACGTCAACTTACGCTAAGAAACAAAAAAGGACACGGGGCTCCACGGCTTCAACCAAATGAGGCTCAGCGAGGAAGCTGTCAAAAAGAAAAGTAAAGAGGAAGGAAGGTTAAAACTTACCGGAAAAAAAGTGCCAAACGCTGACCGCTCGGCCCAACCCCGCGTATAAGAGGCTAGAGGGGTTGAGCTGATCATCAAAAAAGAAAAATCGGGACGAAAGAGAGAGAGCTTACGCGGCCCACGCTCCATCAGGAAAAAAAAAAATAACCCCCCATCCTGAAAAGAGTTCGAATGACGAGGAAGGAGTCATCGAAGTCTAGGTCAGAAAGGCAGTCAACGCCCTCGAATCGGGAAGGCCCGACAGGAGTCCAGGATTCAAAGTCGAAACGGTATATGCCGCAGAGGAGCAAAATCAACGCACAGCATCAGGGTACAAAAAAAAGGAACCTCAAAGCTACTTAAGAACTCCAAGAGCTCACCTCTAAAAGCTAGATCATACTTTGGACTCAAAGTTCAGGGCAGGAAAGAGAGCCATCGGGGGGGGGAGGGTTTTTTAAAAGAGTACTCCTGGAAGTCACTGGAAGTAAGGAAAGTTTGTTCTTGAGTCCTAAGGGGACGGAGCATTAGGAGAGTCAAAAAACACCTGATGGTGATAAACCAAAAGAAACAACAACCTATCGAGTGCCAGATCTGACAGGGAGAAAATAACATTGAAATCTCTATCAAAAAAATCAGACTTCTTGGACTCGAAGGAAGACAGTGGAATAACCCCGGAGAATCGCGGGGAACGGGGAGGGATTCCCGAATACCAAAAAAGGAATTTCTCTGGACTTGAGAGAGGCTTAAAAGAGAAAAGTTGTCGTCTGCAGTCTGGATGAAGAAAAAGACTAAAAACTCACCATCGAAGTTAAAGGGGGGGCAAAAAAGAACGAGGAGCCGCGACGCCTCTGAGTCTCGTCTCAACGAAAAAGGGATACGTCCCTATGACTTTACGAGAACTAGGTACTCAATGTTTTTCCGCCTCGAATATGGAGAGTCGGAGAGAAAGAGTGCGTTCTTCCCTATCCTAAAAAAGAAAAGTGGGGGAAAAAAAAAAACCTTCAGAACCGACGAGAATTTGAAGGAGAAAAAGCGATAACTTTGGGAGAGACACCCGTCAAAAAAAAGAAAGGGAGCAATACAACCATATCAAAAAATTCCAAAGGGCCTATACAGAGCATGGAAGGAGAATACGGAGAGACTAGAATTGACTCCAAAATCAAACGTCTCGCCAAAGAAGGAGAGGTCAACGGAAAGGGGAAACTGAGATACTCTAAAAAAAACGTAGATTTAAGAAGAAAGCAGGAGTCCAAGACTGGGAAATATAGTCGTCGAGACGGAGAAATCATAGCAAGAATGCGACGCAAGTACGGGGAGGCCATGGCAGTAGGAGGAGGAAGGAGAGAGAGATGGACTTCTGGTCAACGGACTCCGTTGGTCCGGGAACAAAAACTGAGAACAAAAATAATCGTAAGAAGAGAGAAAAGGGGGTCGTCTTATAGGTGTTTGGAGAAAGGGAGTCACCGAGAGGAAAGTAAAAAGGGAGGGCGCCCCATGAACAAGACGAGTACCTCTTGTCTTCGAGGGGGATGAGGGACCGCAAAAAAATGGGAAATTAGCATGGAGTACGCTAGGCAGTTCATGCGTAAAACGACTAGAAAGTAGGGGGAAAATTGAAGAAAAGAGGCTGATGAAAGAAGGCAAAGACATCGACGGGAAGCATTAAAAATGCGGTATATTCACTAAGGAAAAAAACCTTCGGAGAGTGCGAAAGTTCTTTCACTCATGGGGGGCCCTACTAAAAAAAAAAATTAAGAGGAACCTTTCATTCCAACAGTGTCGAGTCAGATAACTAAGGGGAAGGCTCGCTCAGATTAAGCTGAGGATCGCTGACCTAAAAAGGGGGGGGCCTAGATCTCGTGTGGTCATTCAAAGAAAAGCACAAGGTGTTGAAAGGGGGTCTACTGGAAAAGTCGAAAAACGACAACCTTACTCGGAGAAACCTGTGTACGCAGAGTCAAGGAGATCAAAATCTCAAAATCACTCTGGGTCAAAGGGACCTAGGGATACAACGCATCTGGATATCTGAGGACGGCTGGGAAAAAAGGGGGTTTGGGAGTGCGATCAAGTCAGGTTCTATGAGGGGTCGGGGAGACATGCTGGAAGGCTGCGAGAAGCAAGTCAAAACTGGAGAACTAAACCATTGGGTCCTGGCTAAGTTCCGGGAAAAAACTAACAACTTATTCTGAGAGGAAAACTTCGAGACCTCGTAAACTAAAAAGGCGAGAGAGATATAGGGTGGTGTCAAGGAGGACTTTGGTGAAGAGGGTTAAAAGAAAAAACTAGAAATGGAGATTCATAGGAGAAGGAAATTTTGGAAATCCTGCGCGTACCCCGAGAGGATTCTCTCGAGAGGAGGTGTTGAAGGGGAAAGCATGAGAAAAAACGGAAAAAAAAATGGACCGAACGATTTTGCAGGATGCTCCCAAGGCTTCCAATAAGGACCCTTGACCAGCTCCATCGGATAAAAGGGAAGGGAGCGGCACGGCAAAAAGATGCGGGAAATAGTCGCGTCCTTAAAGGAAGGGAAGAAAAAGAGAAGGAACTTTGCTCCGAATCGAAGAACTCGGAAAAAACAAGAATGTTTGAAATGTGAGAGACCTGGGGAAAGAGACATACAGGATAGACGATCGGGGATGCCTAAAAACAGAAAGATGCAAAAAACTGAGAAAAATATCGGAAAGGAATGAGGGGGGGGGGGGGGGGGAAAGGATAGTACAAGGGTTACTCCAAGATTTAGACCCAGGTAAAGTCCGGAGGGAAAGTAGGGGGGTAGAAACTCGCAACTCGCCGCAAGCCTTTCTGGGAGTGGCTAAAAAGAAAGGAAGCGGTCAGGACAGGGTCCAAAAGAGGGTAAGTAACCTGGTATCTCAACTAAATGGGAAAAGTCCCGGAGGCCCCTTAGAAAAAACGAGAAAAGCCCAATCGGCCAACATCGGAGGTATCAATGAAAAACCAAGAAGGGGGGAACCATTCCTTCAAAGAAGAAGCCTCCAAGGAACCTGAAAGGAGGTCGTCAACAAAAAGATGCTGAAAGAAAAGTCAAAAGAGGGGAAGACTAAAACCAGGGGGGGGGGGGGGAGGGGGGGGAAAACCAGCAAAAAAAAATAGAATCTCGCTCACGACTCCTCTCAAAGGAGTCAGAGAAGAACTCCCACAGAGGAAGTACGTATACTTTTCCAAAGGTACTTAAAGTAAGGGTGTAATTCTACTAGAAGCCCGATGGTTTAAATTTGGAAGATAAGTAAACCAGAAACTATAAGAAGATAGACCACTACTGCAAAATTCTTGACATGAGAAAGAAATACGGGAATACTCGATAAAGCCTCCAAGTCATAAGCTCTGAAAACAAAGGGCGAGAGATCGGTCTAAAAAAACCTAACTAAGAGACCGCGAGGTTCTCGAACAAACAATGAAAAAAACTCAAGAGCCCTCGAACTTTACTCGCGCCCAGGACAAGCATGAGAGGGATACAAAAGAAGGGCCGTGTACAAGGAAACACTAATACAAAACGGCGCAAGGGAAGCAGGGAAAAAAAAAAAGAAGTTCGACTAGTCAGGAATAGGATTCTATAAAGAGAGCAAGAGAAAGGGGATAAAAATAAAGCACACCGGGACATAGTTGACCAGAAAAGTGAAAAGAAACGAGTGAAATGATCACCGCTACGAAAATCAAGGTAAAAAAAAAGGCGCTCAAATCTCATAGCAAAAAAAAGGATAGTGTCTCGGGAAATCCCAGAGGGGGGAGAACCCAGAAGGGACAATAGATCCTGACCTTAACTCCTTTGATGAAAAATTGGGGGGACCGAGTTTAACGAAGGTGGGAGGGCTCGAAAAGGGAAAAAGGGTTACCCACAACGTAATTCTGGGGACCCGAAAGACTCAGAAGCAAGGTGAGCCGCGCTTCAACCGGGAAAGGAATGACTGAAGTCCCTTAAATTCTAATGAGGGCGGAAAATCTCAAAAGAAAGTCGGGGAAAAACTGTCAAGGGCGAGTGGGGAAAAGGCAACAGATGGCTTTTTGGGAGAGCACCCGCAAAATGAGACTCTAGAAGAGGAGGAGGAACTGAAATGATATATAGACGCGTGGAAAAGGACTGGAGCGAAGGGGAATTCGCCACTGAGAGTAACGTCCTGTCAGGTGTCTTCTTGGATAGGCGGTGCGAGTGGGACGATCTGTCAAAATGAAGAGTAAGCGTGACCCTCCCCAAACATCGTGGAGGACCGTGATAAAGTCAACGGGACGGAAGGGAGGAAAGGTGGCCTTGAAAGGAAGGGGGGTGGAGTATTAAGTCAAAAAAAGACACGGAGGGGGGTGGGTCCTAAAACTGCGGACGAACTGGATGTCAAAAAAAAAAAGGTTGTTCAGGTCTAAAAAGGGGTGTGAGGGTAGGGGAGGGGGAAAAGGCAGGGCCGAAGAGGGGAAACATATAAGGACTAAGTTCTGAAAGAAAACAACGCAATAAAGGGAAAAGGCTTTGGCAGTAAGTCTAAGTGAAAAGGAGTGGGTGGGACAGGATCAGGAAGGTTTTTAGGGGACAGTCTGCTAGGCCGCCCGAAAAAGTAAGAAGAGGACCGGGGAAAAAGCCTACGGGGAAGAAAAGAAAGCAGTACGCCAGGACCCTCACTGCCTGTGACTTTGAAAAGGCAGGGGGAACACCCTTCAAACCCCCATTCAACAAACAGCCGAAAAAGGTTCTTCGACTGCGAAAGACATCTTTAGGGAAAAGGCCGGGAGGGGCATGGGGAGACAGAGAGGTAGGCTTCCGAAATATCTCCTGGAGAAGGAAGAGGATTCCGCTAGCGCAAAGGTGCGATTTCTAAAGTGCACAAGGGGGGGCCGCGATGTGAAGTCGACGAAAGGGGAACGGGGGTGGTCAATGGACAAAACCCCCAAGAGTTGATAAGATCAAACATGCATGTCGGCGAAAAAGGGTCCTCTAGAAAAAGAGAAAAAGGGGAAAGCAGGAACTTGAACGGCAAGGGAGAAGCTAGGGGACTAGGACCCATTCTCCCTCAGGCTAAAAAAAAGACCAAGAAATCCTCAAGGGTCGGCAAGTAAAAAAAAACTAAGTTGGAACTATGGCGCACTAGAATGAGGGTCAATTGGACTGAAAAGGCTTGAGCCTTAGCTTCCAAAAATCTCCTGAGCGAGAACGAAGAATTATTGCGCTCAACACTGGAAAAAAAGAGAAAGTCTAAAACGGCTCTCTACAGCTGGCACACTTGAACGAGGAAAAACCAAAAAAGGGGGGAGCAAAATTCAGCAGTTTCTGAAAAAAAAAAAAAAAACCCGCTCCTACTCGTGCGCTAAGGACAATGGACCTCTAGCTAGAGACGACGTCCCTCTCGGAAGCTACCAAGGGACCTTCGGACGTCTCACTGAATTAAGGAAACGAAGAGGAGCGAAAGTCCAAGACAAGTAGGGAAGAGAAAAGGCGAAAAAAATAGAATAACACACCGCGTCAAGAGACACATCAAAGCCAAGGCTGGTCTCCACCGACACCGTCAGGTCCACAAAAAAATCGGTGGACTGTGAAGAAAAGGGTTGTTGAAAGCCAGAACCGGGAAAGAAGGAAGGACCGGTGGGGGGCATAATTAAGAAGCGGAGGGACTATCTCCATCTGAGAAACCTAAAAAAAAAAAAAAGGGCAAAAAAAAAAAGCCTGCACTAGACGAGGGCCTATCTGTAAAAAGTGTGAGAAGAGGGGAAAATCAAAGGACTTCACGATCTCGTCTTTATATCAGACTGCGAAATTGTCTCTGATCCTAATGATCGTAAAAGAAAAGGAAAAAAATGACAGAGAATTAAATGGACGTTGGAGGAGTGCACGATGTGTCCCCATCTTCGGGGGCGCAGAAAAATATAATGATCTTATGCGTAGTTGGAAAAAGGGGGAAACGAGACCAGAAATTACGCCAGGGGGGGGAAGCAAGGGAGCTCAAAAAAACCTCGGGAAGGACTGGCCTCACACTAACCGTGTAAATAATTCGGGGTAAAGAAAAACGAAGGGCAAGGCTTTCAAAGCCCAGAAGGAATGAAAGGGAATCGCAGTGCGACAAAATTGAAAAGTTGGGAGAAGATATCTACTAGATTAAAAAGACCGACCGAGGACGACTGCTGAAAAGGTGAAACAGAAAAAAGTTGTTCGTGCCACCCGTATGTCCTTTGCCGAAGGCCTAAACTCGCTGCGATGAATTGAAGCAAAAGAAGGAAGAGACCTTGCTTTCCCTCGAAGAATAGAGAGTAGTAAACCTAGATCACCCTAAAAAGGAACAATACGTCAGTGTCAAAGTATGTCGAAAGGTGATGAG
>Ga0179593_1415799_pt1 | contig 20386 bp, 14 predicted proteins | sample CZODoug2_1_08_16_FD_185931 | JGI IMG/M metagenome (GOLD analysis project Ga0179593, IMG submission 185931) | Vadose zone soil fungal communities from Angelo Coast Range Reserve, California, USA - CZODoug2_1_08_16fungal (PacBio error correction) | ecosystem: Environmental > Terrestrial > Soil >...
GGGAGTTCCCGTCAGGAAAGAGGGGGCACTCTAGCGAGGCCACTCACTCTCCTGAAGGGAAACCTTGTCAGCGGAGGTCTTCAAAAAGACTCGTCCTCATAGAGGAAAAGGAAGGGGGGGGGAGGTAAGAACGCGGAAATTGTAAGCCCGCCAGAGAGTAATAAGCATAAACTTTCCAATCGCTCAAGGGGGATCGCGCACAACCAAACAGAGAGAAGCCAAAAGAGCCGCTCCAGGTTTAGGGGAAAAAAAGCGCTTGGGGAGGAGTATTAAGTGACAAGCAAAGATCGTGAGAGGAGATCGAGGAGCGAGCAAAGAAGAGAAAATATCCTATTCTGAGAAGGGAAGAGGGTTTCAGTCAGACTACCGTGGTGAGGGCCTTGAGTCGTTTGTGGGCGGAAAATGGGAACGGCCATCGTTTAAGAAGTTCTGGGGCGCTTTGAAGGATTCCCGAGCAGGGGAACGATGGGGTACGAGATTTACGCGGAGTCAAAGCGAAAAAAGACAAAACAACGCAGGCTGGCCACAGTGGCTGATATCTCGGGAATCGGACGCCAGAGGCCGGGGAGAAAGAAGGGTGCGCTCAGTGTCAACCGAGGTATAAGGGGCAAGAAAGAGGAACTAGGAACGAAAAGTTTGGTTTAAGCATAAGCCAGAATGATGTGAGCATTGTAGAAAAGTCCCGACCGTCGTTTTTTGTTCGAAGAGGCGGAGCGGGTTCCCACAGAAGCATTCGAGACGAAGAGACGCGGGTGCTGTTGGCTGGGGGGGAAAAATCCCACGGAGGAAGAAGTACGCCCATCTCCACGGAGGCTGTAAAGAGCCGGGAGGGAGCGGAGTTCAGCGAGTTGGTACATCGCGAAAATAGTGTATGCCCCGGGTTCGAAGGGACAGGCAGGGACATCCAAAGGAGTCAATTCCTTCGGTCACTTCTAGGGGAAAGTACGCGCGTAAGGGACTTGCGCCGAGAGAAAGGCTGTTTCGGGATCGGAAAAACCACAATCGGGGGAGGGGGGCGAGGTAGTCCGGGGGCAAGTGCGAAGGAGCGAGCTGGGGCCGAAAGTAATTGACGACTCTTCTCTAAATACTGAAGGCGCCGAAGCGCCGTAACAAACGAAGTTGACCGGTTCGGACCGACTACCGGAAATCTTGGCGACAAGAGGACTTGTCCGGGAATGAGTCGAGACAGAAGCAGATCGCTGAAGAATCGGGGAGGGGAATCGGGGATGGGGGTTTCACTAGGGTGTGGTAAGATTCGCCGCGGAAAGGATAGGTGGAAAGCGCTTATCGGTCGAGCTCTTGGTCTGAGGGGGGAAAACTTCGACGTCGGGAAAAAAAGGGACGGGAGGGGGAGAAGTGTGGTATGTTCCATGGAAAGAAAAGGAAACACCGGAGAGGTCTCAAAAAAAAGAAAGGGGGAGGGGAGAAAGAGGAAGGTGGCGGAGGGAAACTCCAAAGGGAAAAAAGGGAAACCAAATCTATAACGCTAGGGCCCGAGACGGCAGTGCTAGGTAGAATAGCCCGCAAGGGAAACAACGGGGCATCCCAATCTCTACGCAAAGCGAGTCAAAGACGAACCTTCCTCGAAGGCAAGAGGGAACAAAAACCATTCAACCCACCCCTGATAACTTCGACGCAATAGGGCTTAAAGAAGAAGGCTTGGCAGAAGGAAAAACTACGGGTCGAAGTTCCGAAAGCGGGGAAGGCTGGCTGGGGCCACTAAGAGAGGGTGGGTCCAATCGAAGGAGCAGAGACCTCTCGAAGCATGCTCAGAGGGAACTTCCTTGCCGAAGTCCTGGGGACTAACATAAATCGCAAACGAGGATAGAAAGAATCAGCAAGCTGTGTTCGATCGAAAAAGAGAACGGGCCTGTTACTCACATAGAGTCAAGAGGAGAAAAAAAACTACAACGTACTTAAATAGAAAGAATAAAACAAAAGCTTGAGCAGCGCGCCCGTAATTCCACAAAGGTCTCAAATGGGTCTCTGTGAAAGAGCCCAAAAAGAGAAAAAAACATGGCAACCCGTCTTCAGCACCGGCGTTATCGAGGGGCGTCAAACCAGTGAAGGTGAAGCCTAGTTTTGACGGAAACCGACGCTACATGATCGAGGGCGATGGAAAAAGAGCCAGTCATAGGAAAAAAGAACGAAAACAAAAGGCTGGTTCTGCGCCGCGCAGAAACTTACGGGCCACAAAGCGTGAAAAACGACGTCGCGAAGGGGAGACACGGGGACATCGAAGGGACGAAGCAGGGAGTCAACCGCTCAAAACAAGAACATCGGCATTGCGCCAGAAATCAGAAAAAATAAAAAGGTGTAAAAAGTGGGGGGGGCGTAGATCTCCGCGGTACCAAGGGTGGGCAGAAATTTAATGATTAAGACCACAGTAGAAGAACAAAAGTAAATCACATAAACGCATAAAATAAAGGACCACGAAATCCTGGGGGAGGCACCATTGAAATCAACAGTCGACGAGATCCGAAGAAGGATGTGCAGCTGAATGGAGCAAGAGAACTCAGCGGGTCACAAAAAAAAAACACAAACAAAAAAAAAAAAAAAAAAAAAAAAAAAAAAAAAAAAAAAAAAAAAAAAAAAAAAAAAAAAAAAAAAAAAAAACGGCGGGAGGTGGCATTTTCACCTGCATGCTGCATCGAAAGATCGGGGTTGGACCGCGCGAGGTTTGAAAAAAAAAAAAGGGGTTTGGGTTCGTTACTCAGATCGCTCGATTTTCATAACTGATTAGAGATTTGAGGTACATTGGCCCACGACAAAAACACCCGGTCTCCACTAGGGCCTAGGAGGGACTTTTTTAATGAATAAACGAGTCAGGGCGGGGAGTCTGGCCCGAGAGTCCGCTCTCGGGCACGCCCCGAATTTCGGGGGGAAAAGAATTTGGCCGGCATGAGCCGTGGCGCAAAGGGGGCAGTCGGGTGGGCCAGGCCGTCTAAGTCGGAGGGAAAGATGCAAAAAAAAACTACGCAGGATGCCGTCTCGTAAAGTTTAACATTATGAAACGACTTCGGGGCAAAATTCATACCTTGTACGAAAGCGCACGGAAAGAGAAGGCCTCCAGACTGCCTGGGGGCAAAAAAGCTCAACCCGAGGAGCCACGGTGGGCAGGGAATTGGCTCACACTTTAGCGACCCCTATCTACCCGTGCTGAGAGGGGACAAACAGTATGCCTATGCCAAGCTGCGCGGTCGACGATTGCACGCCGTGGGAGGCGACAACGGCGGACGAAGTGCTCTCCGCACGACCGCTTCAAGCACGGAAGAAAGAAAAACGAAGAAAAACCCGGGTGTCACGCTCGACAGAGGGTGCAATATTGAAAACACGCGCCGGCCGCTCGTACGCAGGAGCGTCAAGACCAAAAAGCGCAGGGAGACTAAAAATAAAACAACGGAGGGGCAGAGGTAAAGGAGGCTTTTGGGATACAAAACGAGGCAGAGAACCTTTAAACAGGCACCAGGAGACGGGGACGGAGGAAGGGGGGAAGTGCGGGAGCTGCGAACAACCTGGTGGGCGTAGCGAAGTGATGTCGCGTGTGAAGAAGGGTTCAGGGGAGGGATGAAACACCATAGGCGGAAGGAAGTGGCGAGAAAAAACGCTCCGTGCAACTCTAGGACAACTCTCGCGACCCGGGCTCCTCAATGGTTTGAAAAGCAGCACGGCGTCAATACACGAGCTTTCATAAGTGGAGAGAGGTTGCAAAAAGGGCTTTCCACAGGGAAGCAGTGGGTTGCTTGGGGCCCCAGTTCGGCCTCGAGAAAAGGCAAAAAAACTGGCGGTCGAACGAGTGATTCTAGTGGGAACGCATGGACAGCCGAGCCGTCTCGGGCCTGATAGGCTCAAAGAAGACAGCGCGGCCAATTAAAGAAGAAAAGAGCAGGGGGCGACAACTCTAAGGCCTGGAAAACGCTACCAAGGAAATTCGTCGTTGAGGGTCAACTGGGGGGCGCTTCACGCGAGCTTACAAATCTCCTGAAATACCAAAATCGAAGTTCCTCTTAAAAGGACGAAGCCTCATCGAGGACTTAAAATTTCGTCCAACGGAGGTCTCGCCCGAAGCGCGAATAATCAGGGAGGCAAAGAAAAAAATGCGAACGAAAAAAAAGAATCCTCCGCGAAAGGGGCTGGAAAAATATTGAAGGGCAGTTGGACCTCACAGATCTTCAAAGTCGCGCGCAGAGATGCGAACAGAGCCGTTGCTGGGCTCGTCCGACGAGGAGGGTAAGTGCCGACGTTCCGGGGGGGGGGTCATGGTTCGTTTTTGCGGATGGGAAAAAATTAAAAAAAAAAGAAGTTGGTAGACGGCTGGTAAAAAAACGCTTGAAGAGTAAGAAAAGCTGAGAAAGGGCTCCACAAAATTGAACATGACGCTCTACTAAGCAAACACTGACGCCTTCGTACCAAAAGGTGGGAGGAGAGAGTAGAAGGAAAATAGCCCCAACCGGAAGCGGTAATCGACCGAAAGATAGGCAAACGCGGATCAACTTGGCCGTGGACGCCAAGTAGACCAGGGAGGGGAGCAATGTTCTACAAAAGCCCCGAGATGATTGATGCTGCTGGAAAAAAAAGTCCCAGCAGTCTTTAAAACGGAGGGGGACGAAGAGCGCGAGCTTTCCCCTCCACTCGAGGCGCCGGTAGACGCGGGTTTGAAGCAAGTTCTGCAACGGGGATCACCGAACCGGCCCGCCTGAAAGACCGGGCGATTGGTCCATCGCCTCGTTTCAGAACGACGGGCGGGCGGCGGGGGGACTTCAGGGTGGGGGCGCGGAAACAAAAATAAGGAAAAAAACCATCCGTGGGAGAACAGTGGCAGGGATGAGGGGCCGCGTCAAGGACTGACCGCCCCTCGGCTCCTTCTTGGGTCCCTTCGAGGGAACAGGACGGCCGGGAGGCGGCGGGCGCGGGACCTCGAGCGTGTCCAATTAGGCGCAGGCTGGGAGAAGAGGGAACCACCCGATTATGGGAGGGCGAGGACGTAACGGAAAATGGTTGCGCATGTCTCCATCGGCAGCGCTGGCAGTACAGATGCGATAAAGCGAATGCTCTAGACATGGGGGGAGGAGACTGCAGCCCATTGAGAAACCGAGCCTGGGAACGCCGCTACCGCTTTAGCAATCTTGAGAAAGCCAGGCGTAGATGATGAGGAAGCTCAGAAAGACTGTCTCCTGGGAGATAGCTGCAAAGAGAGGGTAGAAGGTTTGGTTGCACGAGTTTCTATGCCGCCGAAAGGGGAGTCACGAGGGGTGGCCCTGAATGCCGGCGGAGGCGAAATTGTTCAAGGGACGGGGTGGGCAAACGGCGGTCGTCAGGCCCGCAGGGGGGGAAAAATGACGTGTTTTTAAATGGTCTGTGGTAGAGGTTGGGGGTTTGGGCGTTTAAAAGGGGTGGATAAAGCGCCGAAATAAGAGATCAGAGCACACAAAACCAAAAACGAGTAGTAAAAAGTAGAGAGCGGTGTCCTATCGCCAAATGGGACAAAAAAAAAAAACCCACAGTAAAAGAGCCGGTCCCCTTCCCTTCGCCGACGACCGACTGTGTGGAAAAACAACTCCTCATCTAACTGGAGCCGAGCCTAGGGGGGGCCACCGACCCCGTCCGCTTGCAGAGAACAAAAAGGGAGTTCAAAAACAATTATACTTGAGAGTCGCACCCCAGATCTTCAAAAAAAAGACGAGCTGCTTTAGCGGCAGGAGAGAAACTTGCGTACACGATGCCATCTTCTTAGTAGGCGTACCATGGCTAAAGCGGAGGGGTGGAGCACCTTTGCAGGACGCGACCTACACTCTTCATCTCTGGGAAAAGAGGGAAACGGGCTCCAAGAGCGCGTGCTAAACCTGCTACCAGTTTGAGAGAAAGTCCTCTCCCGTCAGCGGGTCTATCCAAAAAGGAAAAGCTTTTGCCCCAGAGGCCACACCCTCCAGCACCTGTCCTAAGGCTTATTGTCAGAGGGAAATACCAGAGGGAACGGCTTTGCAAGGCCTCGCTCGCCCTGAAGCAGGGGAAATGAAGAGGGTCGAGGTTTTGGCACTCGACAACTCAGAGTACCAAGAAAAGCGCCCGCCGCTTGCACAGCAAAACTCTGGTATAGGGAGCGCAAGGCTTGCTCCTTCATAAAAAAGGGAAGCGAGTTGCTCACAAAACCGCGAGAAAGCGCAACGATGCGTCTTGGTAATCATCTCAGGGCGAAAGGACCACAGACAAAGAGGGGGTGGGGGGGGGGGGGGGGGGGGTTGTTTGAGGTGGTCAGGGCAGCACAATCACGACTGGGTTTTCGATTGTCCGGGGAAACCCACTTTCCTCCCAGGGGATAATTGGTTCTGGTAAAGTTATCGATGGGGAAGAAAGCGTGGAGAAGCCGCTCTCTGGCCCTGGCTGGAGGCCAGAATAGCTGGATCATCCCCTTTTCCACTGATGAGGGGTTGGGCAGGGAGTGATGCAATCTTTGAAAGGGTTCAGGATTAAGCTTAGTCTCAATTGAACAAGCGCACATAAAGAAAGCAAGATGAATCTATGAACCATACCATAACGGAATACATTACCCTCACCAGTAGTAGGGAAAAGGGGCTGAGGAAGAAAGAGAGAACCGAACAGCAAAGGGGGGGGGGCTCTTCGAGACAGGGCGGATCATCGACAGAGGGGTATGGGTCAAATCATCGGAGCAAGATAGGGGGGGTGTCCCCACAGGGGAAACGAGGGAGGACGGGAGGGGGGGTGTTTCTCTACTGTCTCTATTTTCAAGCAAAAAGGAGAGGACTCTGTGAGGTACGATAAACTGGAGCCGAGGCGGGGGGGAAAAGTTCATGATGAGCGGCGGACTATTTACTATCAGACAGGCATGGCGAATAAGAAAAGGAGAGTTAAGACGAGCGCTGGCCGATAACAGACGGTGCACCTACCCGAAAATTTCGTTCTGCTATGCCGTTGACCTGAGGACTCATACTAACGGGCCGAGGAGGCGGGGCTTATGAAGGGAAGCTTCGCACTCGTTAATGTGGAGAATACGAAGAAATGCTACGCGAAAGGACGGGCAACACTTTCCATTGCGCCAGGATTTGCCAAAAGGGAGAACTGGATCGACGATGAGGAAGGAGAGGTAATAGAGACAACAAATGGATCTCTGATATCCAAGCTTATAAAATCTGCAAAGGGGGAGGGGAAGTAAACGAGCTCGTTATCTCGAGTTCTACTCCTGGGGAGATATTTAAAATTAACAAAACAAAAAGAAACAGAGGAAGGGAAGGAACACTCTAAAGAGAGAGGGGCTTAGCAGAAGTGCAAAAAGAAAGGCTGTCTCACACAAGAGGCGACTTTTTTTTCTCAGATCTCTAGCAAAAGAGTCAACCGGAGAGAAGGGTACGTTAAAAAAAGCGGAGATGGCCAAACCGTTTTGAAGTGCTCAAGCTCTCGAGGAAACCAGGTTTCTTAACACTGCAGGACGGAAAATGCTAGGGTTCTCACTCGTAAATCCGTTGCACGCGGATTACCAAAAAAATCACGCATTTATCTCGCAAAAAACCAAAAAGAGGTCAAGGAAAGGAAAGGAGATAATAGGCTGTGGAATAGCAAACGACGAGGTCCGAGAAAGGGAACGAAAGGGCATACGCAAGGTGCCGATAACGCTGGGACTGCAAAACGGTGGTTCGCAGCGTCCGTAGGGGAGACCTGGGGAGGGTGCGAACTGCTGGGCGCGCGAGAGCAACACGGCTTCCTCACGCGAGCACACGCACGTTCCATAGGCGACTGCGGCAGGGAATCCCGAAACGATTTGCTTTGTGACTAGGAACTAAAAGCGTCCCGAACGCTGGTCTGATGGTGGAGATATGTGGTAGAGGTCCATGCAACCTGGGCTCGACACGGGTTGGATTCTTGTGGCCAGCCGAACCTTTTCATTAATCGAGTCTTTCTATGAGTCTGGGGCAAAAAGGGTCGACGCTTAGTTTACGATTGGAAATATGGGGGTCTCGGACACGGCGGCCGTCGGGACGGTCCGGGGATTCCCTGCTTCAGGGAGAAAAGGACCAAAAGAAAAAAGCATCGGGAGCGCCCAATGTCCCCGACTTCTCCGGGAGCAATGCTAAATTCAGGGCAAAACATCTTGCCAGCAAATTCTTCGGTTGAGGTGCTCCCGCCGCTGGAAATCTGAAGTGCCTACGAGGGCCGATAATGAGGGCAGGAGCGTAAGGAAGGCTAACCCCGCCTAGTAAGACACCGAAAATCGGGGGCAGAGGGGATTAACTTTGAGTGCATCACGCGGTCAATGGTAAGACTCGACAGGCTCTCGTAGGGAGGGTAATTTCCAATATTTCTAGTACAGTGAGGTTTCACTTTAAAAAGTGACTCCCGGAGTACATAGTCGGGGGTCACAGTTCAGGGGGTTAACACCTGATGAGGACCTTTTATTAAGGACTTCCTTCAGTGGACAGAGGAAGAAAAGGACGTCAGACGTGGCGCAGAAAGATCACGGAAAGGGGAATTTCGACGTCAGAAAAGGAGGTTTCATAGTGGCGCCGACGATCAGGTTTTTATTGGATGTCTGCGGGGGTTAAAGTATGGGGGAGTATGGGGTTTAGTTGCATCTTTGGCTCCTGAATGTTTTGTTTCTTGTCATAGGCGTGCCGTTAACACAGTGCCGGATACATTGCCAACGTTCGTCGATTAGGGAAACAGATGGACGAAACAGGACCGAAAATAACCCTTCGATGCAAGACTGTGTGATTAAGACGCTCGTCGGCATCTATCATATCTATGGGCGGAGCTGGGGTGGGGGACTGCGACCTCCTGGGGCTGAAAAAATAACGGAGGCGATCACATGTTGGCCGCCCTTAAATACGACGGCAGAGGGTTCAAAAACCTCAGGTGGGGGGGGAGAGATAGTATTATGGGGAAGTCTACAAAAAAATACCGAGGGGTCTGGGTGGGAAAGGTTTTAAGGGCGATGCAGAGGGCGGAGAATTTGCACTGAGGACCCGGGCAGGGGGCCTTTCTGTATGCTTCAACGGGGGGTCGAACTAGGTGTAGCAACGCGTTTCGACAACTGGTTGGAAGTTGACTCTGGCCTGTGGGCGTCCAATCTGGGAATGGCGAACAATCCGGGTTTTACTAGTGCTCCGTGGAGGTGAAGGTTAGGACCGAGATGGGGTCAAAATGTGTCTAAAACTAGCCCGGGAATTTGAGTTCCCTTTGGGGGGAGAGTGTGTAGATTAACCGTGACTTCGGAGTGTCCATTCGATAAGCCAGGAGTTAATTCTGTTGTATTTCCTATGAAGTGGAAAAGGTATCGTCCTCGGTGTTATGTAGTTCTTAAGGTGGCTCGAGGGAAAAGGGGAGCTTAATATCGTAAAATCGCCCACATGAAAGTCACCACTGCAGGGGATGGTCAGAACGGTCATGCTGAATCGCAACTTTTGTATTAGGGCATTGTCGCCAGTGAAAGGGGGGGGATCGTTTGTGCGGATAAAGGTCCCGTCTTAAAATTTACGAGAACTGGAGCGCTCTGTAGACCATTCGGGAGCGACCTGTATAGCGAAACAGGTTCAAAAAAGACATGCGCCTTGTACGACCTCCGGATACTTTCACCTGAACGATTTTTCGGTAGGAATGCGGTCTGGCCTTCCGAGAATGAGATTATTTCGTTCCATCGAATCATATCGGGTGAAGATGACTTTTGCGTGGGCGCCTAAGGAGAAGGGCTGGTGGGCAGTATCGGGGCGGTTTGTCTATGGCTCGGGGCTTTAATCGGGGGTGTTCGAGGTGTGCCACCTGCTTGGGGGGGAAGTCTTCGATTAAGGTTGGGGCTTGCTTTGGTTTGACCACCAGGGATAGGAAGCTTTAACTTTGAAGGGGTCATCGTTTTGAGCGTGTGGGTGGTTGTTCAGAAGGGGAAGAATCTGCTAGACATAACATATAAGATACATATCATCTCTGCAATCAGAATTAGTAATTATTGAGAGAGAGAGGTTGGGGGAGTCGGAATCGTTCACCATGGAAAGCAGAACAACTCAAAAAATCCTTCCTACTTCGCCAGTTCGTCGTCTGGCCCCTGCGCTAAATAATGACTCGGGGTGGTATGATTGGTTGACCTACAAGAGCAGCGAATTCCTGCCCAAAACTCATACATGCTCGAATCAGGGAGGGGGGTCGGGGAGGGATCACCTAACCAACGTCACGTAAGTAGACGACAACTAAAACAAGGGCATTAACCAGGAGAGGGATGCTACGACGGTTACTTCAAAAGTCGGCATCTGGTGGTCTCAAATCCGCTAAGAGTTGACGGAAGCTATAAGAAAGCAGTGGGTAAAGGCGAGGAACAGGAGGTATACTAGTTTACTTGCAATTACGGAGGGATAAAGGGGCTATCGGAAGCATCGCTGCGAGCGCTGGGGGTATCGTGCTCCTCAGACATGATGAAAAAGGGCTGCGACATGACTAAATGCGCTAATTGAGCAAGGTAAAGGGCAAAAAGCAGAACCCCCACACACTGTAAGATACGAAAAAACAAAATGTTCGTGTTTCTCTAAGGTCTGCTGATTCATTCGGGGGGGGAAGAACCTAAAGTTTAAGATATGAAGAGGCAAGAGAGCTGGGGGGTCCCAGCCTCTCTGTCACCTCGAAACTACAAATGCCGACGGGTCAGGGAAAGACTATTGAATACCAGAAAATTCCTGGGCGGGCAGGACTCGGGGGGGTAAATCTAAACATGGTTACTCAGCGCAAAACGGGCTCCAGAGTGGGTCTCTAGGGGGTGCCCTCAACGCCAAAAAGCTGAGCGTCTACTAGGACGGCCAAGCCAAGTTTCATACCGTATGAATTGAGAGCACGTCGGAGATCGGATCGAACAAATTCATTGGGAAGACCGCTCCTGTGCGTTTAAGACAAATAAGTCGCAACTTTTTGAAAAACTCCAAGCTTAATTGGAGGGCTGGTGGAAAGACTTCCCAAGCATGAAAATTCGTGAAACGCTCAACGACGCCTCATGGGGTACGGTTTCAATGCACGCAGGGCACTAACAAAAAAAAAAAAAAAAAAAAAAAAAAAAAAATAAAGTGGAATTGGCTCTGGAGAAACATCTACGTAAAGTTTCCATCGGCCCATTGGCGCCGAAAAAGTTCGTAAGCATATGTAAGTAGCTCAATGTAAAAAATACCTGTCGAGGTGCATCCTGCCGTTCCGGGTTGTCTGCATAGATTCTAAGGAATAAGAGAACACACCGCAAGGGGCGGCCAAAGGCTTGGTGCTTTTCGTACAGATGTGGGGGGGGGTATCTAAAACGGGCGTCGCAGGTGGTGTATTAAACCTTCAAGGCGAGGTAAAAAACTGACAACGGCAAAGGAATTCTACAACCAGGGATCGGCCCTCTCGAACGAAAAGGACATGCAAAATGCACTGCGGTCCTTAACGAGTCACATTTAAGCTCCTACAGTGTCTCACGATCCCGGAAAAAAACCGTCACTGATGTGGCTCTCTGGGTGTCCTGCGCGAGGACAAGGGACTTGCAGGATAGGGTTGCTTTGTGTAACACTGGAGTCATTAGGGCTAAGATCTTTTTGCCAAACAAAATTTCGAGGCTGGGCGGGTGTTTTTTGTGAGGTGTAGAAAATCGAATAAAAAAATGGCAGCCACGAGTGGACGGCGCAGGGGGGGGGAAGGTCTCTCAAAAGGCTCGCCGAGCCACGAAAAAGTTGCTAGGTAAACCTCGATGACTCAAGAAACATCCTATGGGATCCCTGTACATGCAGATCTAGGAGAGGGCGGAGCAACTATGAAAACAGAGGCCGAGGGAGAGAGGGGTCAACCTACCAGCAGAAGACGTCTGCTTCTTGAAGAAATTTACCGGGGCAGGGTGACTTCCAGGGGAGAGCAAGCGTAGTCGCTGGCTGTGGTCCAGTCTGCGAGCATGCAGAGGCGTCTAGGGAAAGTGGGCAGCTGTGGGGAAAAATTCTCCGGGCGAATTCTAACGCAAAAAAAGACTCTGACAAATTGCGGGACGCGATCAAGGAGATTCCTACGAGGAAGTCGCTCTTAAAAAAAGAGCACTATGAGCACATCGAAGTGACACCAGTCTTTAGTCTCTGTTCGTCAAAAGCTTCTTCAAGGGGAAGCGCCAGGTGGAGTAATGACATCATATAAGTTCAAAATTGTGAGGAGAGCTTATCGTTCTAAGTGAGTCTTCGTACTGGAGGCAAGGTGAAGTAAAGCCACGCCGTAAACCGTAGGCGAGAGCAGTCTCGGATGCTCTGGTCGAACTGTGCACGATCAGTTATTCTTGTTTGTTTAGCCTTCCTCGTCCTTGGTTTCTGGCCTCTTTGCTAGACACCACAAAAAAACACCGGGGCGACATCACGGGCACGCGCGAGAGCAGCAGGCAAAACCCCGCTGTTGGATTTCGTCTCGAAAAAAGGGATGCAAAAAAAAAAAGGGCGGCACTGCTGACAGACTCTCTCTCCTGGCGAGACAAAGACTCAGGACAATAAGCGTTCGTGACAGAGAGTTCAAAGACTCATTTAAATATCGATACTCAAAACACTTAACTTAGGGAAAGAGGAGGGGAGAAAAAGGCTTTTTAGACGCGGCACAACTGGCCGATATACGTTAATATAAGGAAAAAAATTACTCGCTAGGGTGGCAGCAAGGGGGTACGGTGTGGGAGAGAGGGGGGGGAAAGAATTTTGTGGCAGGAGCAATGCGTATGGGGCGACGGGAGGTCGCGGTCTAACTGCTGGATCGAGCAAGGGGGTCAACACTAGCGTCCGCTCTAGGGGAAGCTAACAGCACTTCCGGCTTCGGAATCCATACAGTTTTCGCCTCGACCTCTATGGGAGGCTCCAAGGGGGCCATAGTCAGAAGGTTTTTGGGAAAAGAGTCATTTCAAAAGGAGGCTAACTAGGAAATTGGCTCGATGGGGGGGAAATCTTGATGGCACTTTCGGCCGCTTTTATGTAATGCATTCAGTACCGCCTTTGTAAGTGGGCCATGTCGGAAAAAAGGGGGGGGCTGGTGCTGATGTATCTATGGAGCTCTTGTTCGGGGGGGGGGGGGAAGCAGGGGGTGTAGGAGATGGGTCAAGAAGGGGCTGAGGTCGGCAATGTACCAAACTTCAATCTCCGTTGATTTCTTTATAGGTCTGTTCGAGAAGGTCGTAATCGTCGAGGAAGAACCAGTAACCGCCAAGCATGTCCGGACCCGAAGGGAAAGAAAACTGGCGCCAGGCGAAATAGATGTCAGAGAGAAAAATCTACAATTCTTTTATTGGTGTGACCATCGGGGATTGGCTGGGATAGCAGGCTCAGGACGGGTTGCATCCATTTGCTGGTCAGGAAAATGCTTACTTATGGGATAGGAAAAGAAACTCACGTCCAAAATAACGAGGGAAAGATGCTGGGGGGGGGCGGACTTCGGTGTCAAAGTTAAGTCTAACTACAGCGCGTAATAAGTTTGCCTCATCGGCGCCGATCTCTACAAGAAAAAAAAATCCCTCGAGCAGCGCAGGCACACAGTGAACTACAAAAACAAACAGTCGCAGGATTGGCGAGACTGGTTAACCGCGAAAACAATCGGTTGTCTGCTCGCTAGTCTCGCAAAACGGGCGCAATAAGGGCGGATAATTCTCCTTATTCTGCTCCGAACGTCTCGAATGGGGAGGTTCAGAGTGGTTTTCCGTAAAAAGTACCCCTGGGGGTGCTATTTATAGGTAAAGTGGGGGAAATTGGGACGGTCATCTTGTGAAGAAGGCTGGTCGTCCTTTAACAAGGGAGGAGGTAACTTAAGGCTGAAAGACGTGTGGCCCCAATTGGCCTGGACGACAGGGGTGAGCTACGCCTACAGAGTCGAAACTCGTGGAAAAGAACTTGTGGGACTGATCGGTCCATCTGTCGGGGACCGGGGGTAAAGTCGTAGAAACAAGTGCTCCGAAATCTGAGGCGCAAGAATCTAAAAGGGCCGGGCCCATTGATAGCTGGAATCGGCCGGGGGGCTTCAGATACAGAGGCCGCTGAGGGTGCGGGGCAGGGGGTGGCGGTAAATGAACTTACCATACTCTGCTTGCGAGGTTGCCTGCGGAGGCGATCTTGAAAACCGCCTGCCGGCGGGGTGGCTGTGACTGGTCGCTTCTTGGGGGTAGCAACCGTACTTGTGTTTCTTTCATAAAGTTGTTTATGCCTCGATGTTTGTCCAGTAAAGGGGTGAGATCCATCTAAGTGTCGGTGCGGGCTCTTGTGAAGGGGCAGTAGTGCCGGCTATTTGGGGCGCGGGGGCAAGCATATCTCCTATCATGATGGAAGCTGTTGGGCGCTGAGCGTGGGTCTCTACGGAACTGCCCTGAGCGCCGTAAGGTACGAATTGTGTAACGTCGCAAAGGGGAAGGACTCGGACGGGTGCTGGGGAGGGGGGGCTTGACGCAAAAAGGGCAGGGGGGGACTTCTAGACTTTCCCTCAAAACGTTAATTGGAGTTCTAGGAGGGCTCTGTAGAACTCCTGGGGGGGGGGCGGAGTCGGCGCAAGAGGGACTTCTATGTGAAACCGTGACGCTGATTTCGAAAGGATGCTCGGTCGAGGTCGAGGGCCGAAACGGTGCGACCACTCGGGCGATCGAACGTGCAGAAGCCAGTTTCCGGATGGGAGGATCGGGGGCGACTGGAAAGTCGCAGAATCGGAAAGCTCAGGAATTCACGAGGAGTCTTGCTTCTTGTGCGTGGAACGAATAAGTAGAAAATTTTTGCACCTCAGGGGGGGGTTCCGAGAGAGCTAGGCTGTGGAACTGTTGACTATATTAGGCAGACTGAGTTTCTTTGAAGAAGAGGGTGTGTTGCGCCGGATGGGGTTTGGTGCACTCACTCTGGTGTCGTGGCAATGTGAAGGGGGGGGGGGACGGATCCTTCGCCGGTGGTGAGGTGGTCAATAGAAGGTAGATATCCGGAAAAAAAGGATCGAAGAGTCAACATTACACACAAAAAGATAGAGTGAGTTGTCGCGAGTCCAAGCGCACAATCTGCGCAAGGGGGGAGAACTTAGCGAACCATCGCTTGCCGCCGGTGTCAGATCCGCGACAAGGCCGCGGCGGTTGTATCGCCACCGCCTCCGCAGACATCAGGGGGGAGACGTACTGGAAGAGGCTCTGAGGGACTTGCGACGCTCCATACATTTGCTGCGACAGAAAAGACCACGTCGAGTGGCATACCACTTCTACGGGCACGAGAGGAGGGGGGGGGGAAAAAAACAAGACGAAAAAAGGCACAGCGAGCGGCTGGGCTGGATCTTCAGCAAACTCCTACGACATTGGTACGGGCGGAAGGGCGGACAAGGGACGGGGCGTATTCGGCGGGGAAGCGGGGCCAATTGCGACGGGTGTGCAACGGGCGAAAAGGCGTGGCGGAACTGCAGCTCAGAGTAACGGTCAATGCTTGGAAAAGATCAGTGAGGGGGGGGGGACCTGGTCAGAGAAGACACAGTGAGGGGGGCATGAATCATTCTCACGACAGGGGGTGAGATGCAGTTCGCAGCTCATATGAAACCATTCTACGGGGCTGGGCCGAGAAGAAAACGCGCCGATCACAAAGAAGGGATGGGGGGGGGGGAAGGGCCCTGCGAGAAAGTCAGCCCTTACAATAAAGGTAGAGACGCATCAGTCAAAAAAAAGAAGGAGCCGGGGGGGCAGGGACATTAAAAGGCAGGGGAAGAAGCGAAAGAGAAGAGAACAACAATGGGGACGAGAATGTTTTGGCCCGACGCCACCCTGCCTCTACCCTTAACGAAGACCTAAACCGGGACTCATAAAGAAAAACCGTAGGCGTTTTACGGGGGTCAGGCCGACTGCGGCTCGCCCGTGCATTGCCACAAAAGCGTGGGGATAAACGCAAAAAAACCGACGTCAAGGACGGCGCCTCGGAAAGGGCGTCAAAGGCGAAGGAGCGCCCGAAAAAAACGCAACGATACATCAGAGGGGGGCACTTTTTCTGGGGCGAAAGGATGCAATGAATAGAAGGGGACAAAGTCTGTCGCAGCGGAGACGACGGCGGGCAAAAATGCAGGGGGAGGGCGAAGGCGGACTACGTGGAACGCGTGCCAAAAGGTCTCCCCTTCCTTGCGCCGCGGAGGGGCGGCAGAGGAGAAAAGTAGAGAAACATCACAGGCCCAGGGACAAGAGGTTTGTCTGTCTTTGGCTGCCGGGGGTAGAGGTCTAGGGGGGGCGCAACTTCTAGAGGAAGGAGCACAGGGAATGGGACGGACGGTACTTACCGGCGGCTGTTTGGGAGAAGAATTCTGCTTCGCTATGTTCTATAAACTGGAAAAGATAGGGAGCCTCGAAGCCCTAGGTAGGGTCTGTCGGGCAACTTGAACCCCCCTCAATGGCGACGATAAGCCATCCGGATGCTCTGTGAGAGGGGTGGCAGCGCTGAAGGGAGTCTGCAGCCGCGCATTTTGGGGGCGGGGCTAACGCGGCATCTCCGCATCGGGTTTACCCCACTGCACACGGGCGGGAGCCGGAACTGAGGGGGGTGGGTTCGGGCGAAAAAAAAGATTCGCGGCAGGAGGGTCATTATTACGCGCTGATCGATACCTGCACGCAAAGGCATTGTCAAAGGGCAAAGGGATCGTACTGGGAATAATACTCATGGGGGGGGGGGGACGGGGGGGGGGGGGGCGAGGGGGGGGGGGGGGTGGGGGAAATCGGCAGGCGAAGACATTACGCGGCCAGGCGAAGAATAATTAGCTCTGGACTACGTACGCCGACAGCGTTGTTGAGAGAGAAGTGTAGAGGCATCGGACGGAAGGGGGGGATGGGGGCAAACTGGCTGGGAAAAAGCGCTAGGGGTCTTTTAGGGGTGTGGGCATGGGCGTAGGAGTGAGCGTTTGAGTGCGTGGGGGGGCTTACGGTGGACGCAGACGGGTAGGAGTGCGCAGGGACGACTCGGGGTCGATGCCTCGCCAGGGGGGATTTCCTGAAATAAGAAGAAATGCAAGAGCAAGGGGACAGGTCAAAACCTCACTCGACAGCAGATCGGGCTTGAAAAACCTGACTAAGTCTGAGGGCAGACCCAAGAAGTCCAACCGTCATGAAAAGGCGGCGGGCGCGACGTTTAAAGCCATCATTGAGGAGCGGAAAGCTGCACGGGATTACCGAATAGATAGCCGCGGTGTCCTCAGGACTATGCTATGTTATGCAAGGATTACGGTCGGGAACGGGAAAGACGAAAGGGGGACGCGCAAACGGCCCCATGCACGAAAGACTGCTTGTGTTGGACGTCTCATTCTAAAGCTGCATGTTCGCACACACTCACGACAGGAAAAGGAACTGGCAGAGCATCAAGGTTTTCGCAATGGCTGTGCTTCATCTGCACAGCCGATGACCGGTTGCTGACAGATACCAGGCCTCTCTTTCGGGGAAGTTCTCGGACCGCTGTGGCAGCGCAGGGGAAAGGGGAGAGTCCAAAACCAGTTTTATAGAGTCATCAACACAACTAAAAGAAAGGGAAATAAAATGATGGCGGGGGGGATCTCTGCTGCAACCGTAGTGAGTTACCGAGGCCGGCGAGGGGTCAGGGGAGGTGTCCATTGGCGAAAGCGAAAAGGGAGGAGGAAGTAGGCCGGGGGAAACTGGATGCAGCGATGACAAATCTGTGACGCGTTCGTAACGACGAGTGCAAAAAAAAAAACAGCTGAGGCGGGATCAGGCAGCCCAAAAGACGTGGGAAGACGGGGGACGCGCGCAAGGGAGGGGCTTTCAAAAGGCAACATAACTAAGGTTGGGGGGGAAAAAAAAAGCAGAGCATACGGGGCAGGGTGCCGAAGTTCCTTTGCGTCGAAAAGGGAATGGGGGGGGGGAAAAAAAAACTTCGATGGGGGTCGGGGGAAAAATTGCGGCACGTAACTAACTAAGGCTGCATGGGGACAAGGAGCGAACTGTGGTTCTTCAAGCGAAAGCATCCAGGAACTTCTGTGGGGCAGCACTGGGGGACGTCGACGGTTGATGAAGGAGATTGCCAATACTATATGGCAGCAAAGGGGGAATCCGTCTCAGGGCTGGTCACCATAAGGCGACAAACGCCAAAAAAAAAGGCAAGGCAAAAGACTTACTGTATAATTCATCGCGCCAACTAAAAAGGAGATGGGCGCGGAACAATATGGCCGGCTATAGCAGCACAAAAGCGCGAGGACTGTACAAGTGGGCAAAAACAAACCAGACCCGGTCTAAGCCGGGGTGGAAAAAAACGATAATTCTTCGTACAACTGCAAAAAGAGTGGTCAGGGGGGGGCGGCTATGCCTCCATCTCGAATCAAGGATGGAAGGTAAAAAAAAAAACGCCCGCACTGACGTAGGGACACTCAACGGCCTGTCTGACTAGGGGAAAGTGATCCAAGTGCAAAGGAGGACCGATTCCTCATGAGTACGTAAAAAACCTTGATTCGGGGTAAAACTCAGGTAGAAGGGTATAATCAACTGCTCATGGCTCCCAAGTAAAACAAGGACTGTCACAAATATCAGCGCCGACGGAAAAAAAGCGAGCGTGAACAACTCGGGGACCCCGAGGGGCGTGGTCAGTCCGCGGGCTGCGGGGTGATTGGAAATGCGAGACTAAGAGATGTCAAACAAAACCAAAAAAAGATCCGTCAAAGACATATGCGTTGGAAAGGAAACTCCGAGAGGGCTCGCTCAGCAACGGCAGTAGGAGCTAAGGTCAAGAGAGTGCCGGCTGGCTCTGATCGGAAGAGTGAGGGGCAACGTGGTGCGACGAACGGGGGGAACTGGGGGGGGGGCGGGGGATGATTGTGCATGTAAACTTCCAGTATGCCAGTAGGGGGGGCAGGACAAAACATCCTCCTTTTGTAGACCGGGATATACTTGGGGACCAGCACTTTGGGCAGCGTGAGGGACTAAATTAACGATAAGAAAAAAAATTATGGCCAAGCAAACGCGGTCAGGTGGGGAATCGAGCGGGGAAAAACGGACTACGTGGTCAGACACGAATACAAGTCAGACCTGTGGAGGGTGCCAACAAACTTGGTGTAGCGTTGCTTTGCGCTTAGTGGCCGCCAACATTAGACGGGCGAGAAGGGGGACAGAGGGGACGTGTTAGTGATGACGTCCGAACGTCAAAAACCGAGTTCAAACGTTGACCCTTGGTTCAAGAAACTTCGGCGCCAGGTTGTCGGGGGGAAGCGCCGGGTTGAGGGGACGAAACAAGAAAAGAAAGCGAAGGATGCGAAGGGGGGGTGAGGGGAACAGAAAAGGGGGGATAATCCCGTCCGAAGGAAGAGTTCTATTAGGGTGTGTGGTCGATTGAGATGACACTAGGAGGAGCACATAGGCCGCTCTGACGAGGAACACACACAAACAAAAAAAAAAACGGAGGGGGGAGATGAGGGACAAAAGGTCTGGACCTGGAGTGGAAGAATGCGGGGCACGCGGCAGAAAATGGGCCACCCGCATGGGCCTAGGGGGTCGTGCCGTTATTCTGGACATGACACCCAAACCCAAAAAAATCACCAAACACACCAACAACACAACACCACTCAAACACAGCAGTATTGGCGTAGCCGGGTCGGGGCGGTCTGAGAAGTTGAAAGGGGGGGCACGCGGGGGCAAAGCGCCAGAAACGCCCGCGGGCTTGGGACGACAGGGCCGCGCTGAAAACAAGTTTGGGATGGGACAGGCACACGGTGGGTTCTGGATTGGTGATGGGGACGGGCTGAGTGATGCGCCTAGTGTAACGGTACACACGGCAAATATGAGCGGCAAAGGGGCAAAAAAGAAAGAGTGGGCAAAGGTTACTGACGGCCTGTGGGCCAGGTGAAAGGGGGGAGAAACTCGTTCCACTTGGGCTGGCCGGATGGGCGGGTTACAGAAAGAGAAAAAAAATCGCGTTGCGTCTAAAACTTGGTGGGAGCAGAGGGAAGCTCTGGGCAGCTCTGGAAAAACGGTCAACCCGATTTTCCGGAAAGGCAGGAAGGGGGGGCGAAAACTTGAAAGTACGCACTTCGGCACACGGTGTGGAAGGAAAACAGCGATAGGGCCGGCATGGTAAAGGGGTCCGACTACCGGTTCCCACGCAGCTGGCGAGAGGGGGGACGTCAAGTGACTCTACTAGTGAATATCACCGCACCAAAAGGAAATGGGAAATCTTTGTGGCAGGGGAAAAAAGTCAGAAAAGTGGACTGGTGTGGGCGGCGGGGGGGGCTGGGGGGGGGGGGACGAACGGCACCGCAGGTCGGGGACGAGACAGGTCTTGCCGACGGTCAATTATTTCACGCGTCGAAGGGGCGTATGGGGGGGGGGGGGACTCCGGGGAAACACGGGCGGGGGCATAGTCGAAGGGGACAAGGGGGGGGGGTGGGGGTCAAAAAACTGTAGCGAGTTGGAGGAGGGTTGGGGAGAGGTGAACCA
>Ga0179593_1504605_pt1 | contig 20386 bp, 16 predicted proteins | sample CZODoug2_1_08_16_FD_185931 | JGI IMG/M metagenome (GOLD analysis project Ga0179593, IMG submission 185931) | Vadose zone soil fungal communities from Angelo Coast Range Reserve, California, USA - CZODoug2_1_08_16fungal (PacBio error correction) | ecosystem: Environmental > Terrestrial > Soil >...
AGGGGGCAAAGGGTAATCGGGGGGGGGAAGGAGAGAATGGATGCTTACTACTCGCAAAATAAGACGTGAACTTGAAAACAAAGCGACGCAGCGCGAGCTGCCCACCGAGTATTCACATACTCTCTCAGGTTGGGAAAAAAGACTGGAATTAGATTTACGCTTAATGAAGGAAACGAAGAGGACTGTTTCTACTGCCGACGCAAAAAAGAAACAGAGTCTTACGCTTTCACAAATCGGTTTTGTGTGCGAAAGTCAGAAAAAATACAGGGACGAATGGACTTACCAACAAAGGGGAGAGGTGACTTTCTTCGGTATGGAAGGCCAGAAAGAAAAAAGAAGGCACACCCTTCGCGCGCTGGCACATGGGAGGATGTCGAAGAACGAAAAAACAACGGGTCGATGAGAAGGAAAAGCGGAAGTCCCGGGAAAAGGAAAAAAGGAAAAGCCGGCGGTAGAGGCTTGCTCCGGTCGAAGGAAAAAGAAGGAAGTAGATGTAGGGATCTCGTGCGCGCAAAGGCCGGCACACTAAAAAGCGATATCAAGAAAAAAATCCTGGCCTATCGAAGAAGAAGGCTGGCGCCCATGCTTCCCGGGAAAGTCTCGGAGGCCGGAAAAGAGAAAAACTTGACGCAAAAAGGTCCATGAGCGCGGAATCGTGAACTAAATCTTAATGAAAAACTGGAACTGTAGAAAAGGGTGGCGAACAGGCATAAGAAAACCCGCACAAGTTTAGAAAAGGGGAAAGTAAGTTTGCAGATACGCTACCCAAAAAGAAAAATGCGTGGCGCACAAGTGGGGCGGGCCGGAAAAGACAGCACTGAAAGCCTGCCCTCACGGCGGTATTCCTAAGGAGGGGGGGAAGGTAGAGGGAATGAAGAGTAAGGAAGGGAAATTCTCTACGCTCAGCGGGGGGAAGGTCAGGACGTCGCCTCATCAGATGGTGTAACCCGTACCGCTGGAAAAGGAAAACTAAAAGGCACTCATCAAAAAAACACAGGCAGGAGGAAAAAAAAAATGAGAGGGGGAGGAAAATGCTCCACAGCCAGAACCCCACATCAGACTTTCAAGGAAACTTGCTCGAAAAAAAAAGGCAGTGAGCTTGAAAAAACAGAGAACGAGCTGATAAAAAAAAGAAGACCCTGGACGGAGGACGATAAAAGGAAAACCGTGGCGAGGCAAACCAGGCCCGACTTCATTGGTGTAATAACCTCCTTGGTCACAGACCAATGCCATGAAAGTAGGTAAGAGACCGAACGCTTGGGAGAAATGGGTCACAAAAAAAAAAAAAACGGGAAAGACTAGTCCTGTTCGAATTCTCGGAATCGGTCACATTCCACGTTTGACACTTGGGGGGTCATGTGAAAGGAAAAGCAGCGAGCTGGACCGCTAGATAAACAAAACAACGAGGATGAAGAGGGTCAGGCGGGAAAGAGAACCTCTGCCGGCAACTCTCGCGATCCTGCGGGGGGAAACACGGGGGGGGGGAAAGGGTTTCATAAGGCTAAAGGCGACAGGAAAGAGCAACGTCGACCATAAGGAAAGACAGCGGACGAAAGGAAGGATTCGGGTGAAAACAAAGGCAGGATGACGGAAAAAAAAGAATCTGACTTGAGGAAAACAACGGGGATGAGGAAGGGTACGGGGGTCGAAAAAACCTCGCAACGGTTAAGGTGCACACTTCTTAAGGTTGTGGGTAGCCGGGAGGGCAAAGGAAGAGGTGTGAAAGAAAGAGACGACGAAAAAGAAAGGGAAAAAAAAGGGGGACTTGGCTGAGGATTGACAGGGACGCAAAACGATAAGTTTCTTGACTCACTGCTTGGTCTGCCTTAACTAAGGGTCGAAAGACGGGGAACCAAAACCTTAAAGGAGATGCGGCGAAGGGACTAACTCGCGAAAGGAAGAGAAGAAGGTTACCGGAAAGAGAAGGACAACCGACGGAAAGAAAGACATCAAAGGGCTCTGGCCGAACTCTGAAGCGAAGGAAGGAGAAGGACCGAAGGTGGACGTTCCTGTCCGGCATACACCAAAGTGGTGGCTCAAGGGAGTCTGCTGCCTATCAGGGAGATGATTAAAAGGGAGAAGGAGAGATCGGAAAAATGTGCTTTTGTGAAGAAAGCTGGCCGACCCGTTTTAAGGGTCACAGGAAAAAGGAAAGATTTCACGACCTCGAAGGAAGGGAGATGAAGAGCTCAGTGCAAGAAAAAGAAAAATGGTTCTTGGGCGTAAGCCTATCACGGCTCGAGCAGGGGGAGGACCTGCAGCTCGGCTATGGTCACGGGTCAATTTCAGGGAAACCAAATATCGAGGGGGGCATAAGATGGGTCCGTCTCCTTCCTGGGCGCGCAAGACCGGAGTAAGCTCTGGTAAAGATACAGGAGGCAATAAGAGAAAAAAAGATTGAGGAGGGGATGAAAGGGGACATTAAACCAAAAACCTTTCGATTAAGGGCGGAATCGGACGGGGAAGGAGCGCTGAGAGGCGAACATGTGACAAAGCTCGATTTTTCCATTGTGCTCGTGGAAAGCGAAGAGGTGAGGCGTGAGGGGGCGAAAGCTGAAAACGTGAAGGAAAATCACGAGAAATTAAGTCAGCTGTATTTTCAAAGGGGAGAAAAAAACGCAATGATCAGAGTGAAAAACGACCTGGGGTGGGCTGCTGGTGGGAGTGGGGATCAAAAGCCCGGAGAAACAAGCAGGAAAAAAAAGTTTCCTCCTCATAGAACGGACAAAAGGGGGAACCTGGGGCGTATGGAGCGACATCCGAGAGCTTCGGTTCGACGGCGGTGACTTTGAACGCAAGAGGGGCAAGCTCAGGGGGGAAAGCAACCATCAGAAATCCACGATTCCAATGAACATCGAAAAAACAACCAACGTAGGAAAATAGCTAAGGGGAAACGATCTTGGCTGAGGAAGGGTCTGAGTGACTGTTAACGCCAACAAAGAAACCGCCAAACGGGAACAGCAAGAGCGGGTGATGGGGAAATAGGGGGGTAGAAAAAAAAGGAGGAAACGGTTTTCTTCGAGCACCGGGGGAAGGAAGACTACAAACTCCAACGCAGACATGAAAGGTGTTTGGGGGGGGGGTGGGGGGGGGGGTGGGTGGGCGGGGGAGGGGAAAATAGGATGCCGGTACTTTTTTTTGAAAAAAAGGAGAGGAACCCTTTCTTAGGAATCCTCGGAAGGATCCCCTTAGCGAGCTATGGATCCAAATACGCCGATCAAAGATGAGAGTGAGGAAGCAAGGAAAATCCCTTCTTCTGCTTACCCGAAAGGGGGGAAGTAGGAAAGGATGGAGATCGCGGCCTTCAACAGAGCATTTGGAAAGTGGTGTATAAATCGGAAAGAAAATCATGCAGGAGGGGGGTAGAGGCTTCATGGGAGCCAATAATAAGGGAAGAAGAACTCGATAGGTAGACTCGAGGGGAGAAGGCGTGCATCAGCATCTGTCGTGACATCTACAATGCTATAAAATATCACGAGGAATAGCACAAAAGGCGCAAAGCCGTCTAGGGGAGGAAGAAGGATCACAGAAAAAAATGGAATACTCAACATCCCAACCAGGGGGGGCCAACGTCTTCTTCAGATAGTTCATCTTATGCTTGAAACATTAAACGGGGGAATGCCGCGGCCAGGTCACGGGGAAAAAAACCAAAAAAACCTGGGGGTCTTCTCTTCTTACGAAGTTGGTTATATACGCGTATACCGGAGGGAGTTTCCGTGGAGCACACTTCTCTGGGACTTATTAACAGAACACTTTCGGAGGCTCATCGGAGGGGAGGAAAAATGCGAAAAAGAGGGGGCATGAAGAAGGAAGCCATAGAGGAATTTTACCGTGAGGGAAGAACGCTCATCTGAAATCCCGACCGAGAATACTTGGACCCTCCAGGGGGGAAAAAACAGGGAAAGGAAAAGAACTCACCGAGAGAAATGACTCCAAAGAAGTATTTGGCGGGAAAGACACATAAAAAACAGCATCGGGTGACCACAGGAACGGGTCTCGTCGAAAACGCTTCCAGTATATACGTGCAAAGGGATCGCTGAGGGGGGGGGACCCCAACAGCACTCCGAAATGGAAGGCCACCTACAAAGGGGGACTGAGCCGATCCCACACAGGACCAACTACGGAAAGTTGTGTAAAGGGATCTAAGATGGCGAAGTGGGTCCCCTGCAGACCATGCAACAAGAAAGTGAGGGAAACCTGGGGCCAAAACGGACGGGCCCGGTGAGAAGGATACGTCTCTTCCATGTCTCCGTAGTTGATGAAACATTCCAAAGAAAGAAGACGTGGTGGGGGGGGAGAGGTCTCTCTGCGAAAAAGCAGATCTCTCAAAAGAAAGAGAGAGGGGAAAGATATCGAGCCAGACTGAACATCTCCGTAAAAGAGGAGCGGGGGGAATCGATGAACGGTGGGGGGTTGACATCGAAATCTGAAGAAGGAAATTTAGACCGACCAAGATACAGGCCAATCCGCGAGAAACACTGAAGCGTGAAGCAATAGGGGGGGAAGGATGAAACCAGGCGCGCATCTTTCGGATCCGTTGAAGTTCGGACGTGAAGGGGGGGGGAGATGCCTCGCCACTGCACAACCGCAGTCCAAGGAAGGCAGGTTACTCCTATAAAGAGCAAAAACAAGGGGGGGTATATCAAGGAGTCGACGAGCCCGGGTGGGCAAGGTTGGGTGAGGGGAGCTGTACCTACACTACGTTTCGGGGAGGAGTCTCGAAAACGAGTCAATTTTTCAAAGTAGTACAATTCTCGGAAGGTACTACGGCGCTTCGGGAAGTCAAAGCCCCCGGGGGAAAGAAACGGGCCCATTCTACTCGTCAGGCCGGACAGGAACGGCCGCTATCGCAGGAAAGCTTTGATGAAAGTGCTGGTTCAGTGATAAACTCCTAAAGGGGTGCGAACACGGCAGTCTAGTCGGGACCGGATGCGTATCTAAAGCAGTTGAAAAATCGATGGTCGAAAATGTTTTGCTTGGGGGGTTAACTAACGCCGGGACTGAGCCCGTTCCTGCCTTGAAGTGGTAAAAAATTCAGAATGTCAAGAATAGCCAAAGAAAGGTGAGCAGGACGTGAAATCACAAGGGGGGTTGGTTTATGAAGGGGGGTAAAACGAAGAAGGGACAACGCGTCGAGAAGGCGAACCGACTCTGCGTTCGAGGATTCAGGAGGGTGTGGAAAGGATGATGAGTTAAAGAGTGCGCGGGAGAGACAACTACTCGTGGAAGAAAAGCATTAAGTAGGGCCCCGGAGGAAAAAAAGCTCTAAAAAAAGGGGGGCGTGCGCGGACGAGGCACAAAACCGGTCTATCATTTGAGAGAGAAAGCGGGGAGGTTTTAGGGACGGCGAGCCTCGGGCATGTCAGGGACATCTCAGGGGGTTTGCGCCGTACTGCAAAATCTCATAAAAGACTAACGGAGAATAGGAATCAGTAAAAGGCCTGCGCAAAGGCTGAAAGGGGATTGACGAAAACACGTAATCAGAGTAAAATCCTCCCAGAAGGGCTTTTTGGCGGCGGAAGTCCTCCCTACGTCCTTCAATGTAAGAAATGCCAGGTAAACAAAAGAGCAGAGGATAGTGCAGCCAATCAGCGAGGAACTGCTTTCTAAAGGCGGGGATTCACTTCACGCCCGCTCAGTCACTGAATACCAGTCCCGAACGTCGGAAAAGGTCATCCAAAAACGAGTCGTAAGATGTGAAGAGGAATACGTTAACTGGAAGGGGCGGCAGACTGCGTGACGTCGGGAAGCATCGAGTTCAATTAAAAAAAAAAGCGACCGCAGCGGGTCACGGGCAAGAGAGGTAAGAACCGAGAGGGTGTTAAGGTATTCGAGGAAACTTTTGGAGGGAGAGAAAATGAACTACCCGGAGGCCCCACGGAAAAACCACGCACCAGGATGGATGCTTTGAAAGATAAACGGGGTTTAAGGTACCAGAACGGCTTGAAACCTTGTGACCTTCTTCCAATTAGGGAATAGTGGATCCATCTCCAAACGGATGGCGCTTTCAGGTCTGAAAACCTTCGAAGAGGGAGGGAATGTTGCACGGGAGAAGAAGGCGATACGAAAGCGGGTGCTCCGGCAGACGAGGTTTTTGAAATCAGGAAAGGAAGCCTAAAAAACTTCGAGGTGGAGGGAAAGGTCGGGACCGGAGATGGTATATCGGGGAGGGTGGCAAAAAGAATGAAAAGCGGACTAGATCGACCACCGGAAGGACGGGAAAAAAAAGGCTTCATTTTCTCCCATGGATGAGAAATTGCAAACGGAAAGCCCAGACCCCGAAAGCAAACTCCTAAAAAAAAAAGGTTCATCAAAAGCAGCGAAGGAAAGGAAAGCGATGAGGAGGAAAACGGAAACGGCGACATGTAGAAAGTAGGGGGAAGCCCCGCAACTGTGGAGCAGCGGATCGGCGTAAAACAGGCTTTTCCCCGGCAGCGGAAAGCGTTGCTCCAACGGGAGGAGGTCGTGTAACAGAAAAGTCGGCGACCGCTAGAGAAAGCGGCGGCATATCTCGGCGGTTGTAAATGAGACGTCGGGGGGGGGGGGGGAACAGTGTTAAACAGCGAAGTCAGGAACTTCCGCCGCATCGAGACAGGGGGGGAAGTACACGCACACGGACACCACCGGCGGGAACGTCCAAACCAACGCTCTTTTCGACAGATAAGAAATCAATCCACAAAACTGGATCATAGATATCTGAAAGGGGGACGTGATGTCTCAGAAAAACCAATTAAGAGAGAGGGGGCGATCAAACTGCACAGTCGTCCGTATCCCCTTGAACAGGGCCCTACTGATTTTGTAAGAAGGATCGAAGATAAAGCCTGAACTTTTGGGAAAAATCACGTATCAAAAATGAAAAAATAGTCACTTGGCGAGGGGCACGGAGTTCGCGTCCGGTCGAAAGGGACGAAAAGGTTGCCCGATCTCAAAACCAGAGAAGAGAGGCGAGGGGAAGGAGAAAGTAGCTGCATGCATCAGAAAAACAAAGAGGGACTTCGAGCAGTCATCATACTCGAACGTCACGAGAGAGAGGCCAAGAATGAAAAAAAGGGGGTGACGATCGAAACCCGAAAGAGAAATGGACGGACAAATCTCATCTAAAAAAAATCGGACAAAACCTGGAAGGGAAAGCAGAGGGCGGGAAAAAGGGGGACAACTGATGCAGGACCCATGCCGCAAGAGAGCCTTTCGGACAACCCAAGAAAGTCGGGGTGTACAGAAGGGAACGTGCAGGGAGGTCTCAACATGAAGAGGGTGGTACTAAGAAAAGGACACGAAAGGTGTTCAAAAACTACAAGGACCGTGTAACTCCGGGGGACGATCAGGTGTCTTATATTTTTCTAGGGGGAAAGGGGGAAATTCCGGGGGAGGGTAAATTGAAGGCGACTCAGTGAAAGGGGAAATCTACGGTAAAAAGTATCGATCGGCGGCAAAAAACTGCTCTTCTCTGACGGGGAAAAAAATTTCCCACAGGACTAACGAGTAGGAAGGACCGAGATGACCGCGCTGGCAACGAACGCTAGGCGAAGAAGGTGAGGTTGCAGTTCCTGCTAAAACGGACTCGAAGGGGGGCAAAAAAGAACTTCTCATGGGAGAGGAAAACAAAAAGCTTTTAAGAAGATCTCGCTAGAAAGCGGGCCGTTCCTGGACCTGGCGCAACTTCCCCCTTCCGGGGTAGGGGTCACAATTCAGATGAAAGCCTCAGACGCTGTGGGCTCCAAAACCTGCAAAGGGGCGAAGGGGGGGTGAGAGAGTGGAGGAGGGGGAAAGAACACACGTAAAGGGGAGGACTGTGCACTCGGCTATTATCGTTCACTTTCTAGGGGGAAAAAAGCAAACCAATATGTCCAATTGTGGGCCGTAGAAGAGCGCGAGAAGAGAGTCCTGAAGTCATGCTAAAACGACGGGCGGCAAGATCGACCGAAATGGAGGAGGGCTCTAAGTTTTAAAAATGAATATGTACGTCTCAAAAAAAGGGTTAAGGCCTTAAAAGAACTCGATACCAGCACGAAGGGGATGGCCTGTGTTGCGCGTTACTTAGAAAAAGAGAAGGAAGTATGCGTCTGAAAGGGGAACCCTCGAAATTTGAAGACAAACAGGGGGGTAAGTAAAGGGGGATGTTGACTACTGGAAAAAACACGGACGGCCTATTAAGCCGTAGCCCCCTTTTTGCTTCTGGGGGGGGAGAGAATGCCGTCCCTCCGGCGGTCCGTCAAGCATCAGCCTAAAACCAAAAGAGCCGAGCGAAAACCCATGATTCTGGTCGGTCGCAAACGGATGGCAGCCACAGAACGTGGGCGGGAAGTTCATCAGGAGGGGGAAGCCGGGACCGCAGACCCATCAGTGATAAAAAAATTCCCTTCAAACTCTAACAACAACACAAAAAAGGAAGGAGATGTTGAGAGGATGGGTCTGAGAGCAACTCCTGCGTGAAACTTACGAAAAAATACCACAATTCTAAAGGAGTGAGGGGACCACCAATCCCCGCTCCTGGTGGTACCGGGAAGGTTGTCGCAGGGCATTTACCAAAAACTTAGAGGACTAACAAACCAGGATGCGAAGTGGGCAATCTGGGAAGAAGGGGTGCAAAAAAAAAGTGACTGGAAGTGCGATCGGAATCTTCGGAACGAAAAAAGATGCCCATTCTCCGGGAACGGATCGGAAGGGTAGGAGGTACAGCAAAGTTCGATCTGCTAATGTTGCGGGAAGAGTGCGCATAACAAAATGGGAATCTCGTACAGGAAAATTTGGATTAAATCGTCCTCGAAAACGCCATGCTTCGAAGCGGATTGCGGGGGAAATTGAATTTCAGTGCGCGAGAGAGGTCGTGGACACACTAAAAAACCACAAAAGAGAGGAAACAGCATGAAAGTCGGGAGAAGCACTGAAGGTTCGCCCATGCCTTCGAGGAAGTGGCGAGGAAAAGGCCTAACATCTAAAGAGCCCTTAGGAACGCTGGGGCGCACGCGGGGTCGGTGAGAGCAGGATTAAGAGGGAAATATTCAAACTGAGAGGAAACGGGGCGGGAGAACGCCAGAGCAACTTTTGGAGCAAGATCGGCTTTCAACTGAGGGTGGAAAAAATAAAAAGACCATTACTCCTAATCATTTTAAAACTGTTGTGAGGTCGTCGTAGGGGGGACGGAATCAACCTTCTTCGCGCCAGAGGGAGGGCAGTCGAAAGCCCGGGGGGGGGAATGAAGATCCTTGATCATTGACGGGGTAGAGGAGGCTAAAAAAAACACGCAGAAAGCAGAAGGAGGAACGTGGAAAAAAAATACTCTTACTTTAAAGATATGGGGACGAAAAAGCAAAAACTTTTCAGCACATATTTGAAGCGCCCAAAATAAAGACAAAGCAAGAGTCCACTAAAACGACCTCGAAGGTGCACACTGTGCAGGTAAGGTAGCTAGAGTACACCCACTGATAACGGAAGAATCCCCTCTACTAAGAAAAGCCCACGGACAAGGCCTAATGAACCTGGGAAAGGCGCGAACCGCCCTGGGTCAAGCATCCTTGCCCATGAAAGATAAAACCACGACATTACTTACCTTCAAAGGGGGAAGCTATGGCCGAGAATACTCTCGGAGGTGGTTTCAAAAAGATCTACACTCATCGGGGAGGACGCTTTACGGAAGGAAGGTATAGTGAAAAAATGGAACATCAGAACAACGAGATAGGAAAAGAGAGTCATCTGTCATCATTAACCTCAAGGGGGAGGAAAGCGCGCAGAGCGAAGGGAAGACGTTGAAGAGACTAAAACGAGAAACGTCGACATGGACGAGAAGTATCTCTCAGGCCATCCAAAGAGCCAGGGTCATGCTTTCCGCAACTTGCCATGGGGGAACAAGGTGCCTTGACCCCCACAGCTCGAAAGCTAGAATGAAACCAAGGAAGTCTGTAATTTTAGGCTAGCAAGGAAAAAAATCAACGGTGGATCGTCCAGCAGGAGGCTTGTTTTTTTTACTCAAGACCAAGTAAACGGCACCGTACTTACAGAAGAGGTCGACCGAGCCAAGGAAGTTTACTAAATCAAGAGGATGTCGCGGAAAAAAGAGACTAAGTCCTGGCGGGAGGAGAAAACCATTCGTCCGATAAACAGCGGTAAGTTTACCAAGGGTCCCTACTGCTTCTTAAGTATCTGAAGGGCGAGTAAACGCCTGTCATAACGGTCCATTCAGTCGAACGACTCGTCATGAAACAAAAACTGTTCAACCGCTAGATGAAGGGAAACAAGAAAAAATATTCAACGCAGAGGTGGGTAGTCCTGAGAAAAAAAGTGGTTGGCTCAACAAGTCATAGAGAGAAAATCTGGGACTTTTACGAAAGATATAAGGCGAAAAGTGCGGGCGTGAAAAGCCTGACCTGGTAGAAAAGCGTTCAGAGTTCGTGAGGAAAAACCATAAAGAAGAAAATATAACCACCACGGGCCGTTCTGTCTTTTTTAGGGGCAGGGGGAGAAAGCTGAAAGCAGGCTAACTGCAGCTAGGGGCAAGAGCTCAAGGGGGGTTGAAAGATGGGCCAGCTGTAAAGAATGAACGAAAGACCGATCAGGATACTGAATTCTGATGACGTAGACCGGAGAAAGAGAATAGAAGGAGGAGGCGGGCGCCAGGTACATTAGGACAAACGGAGAGAGGCTAGCCAAGAGGTGAAGAGGCGCAGACAAGGACCTCTCGGATTTCAACAGGAAAGAAGAAAAGAAGGGCTGTTCGATGGGGAGGCAGAGGGGGGTCAGAAAAACCTGTAAGGGGGGAATCCCTCGGGGAGAGGGGATACGTGAGAGAACAAAAAGGACGTATTGTCCCGAGGGGGATACGACACGGAAAGTGAGAGCATATTGAAAAGCCGTAGCAGGGGGGATTGGGGAAGGCGGTGAGGAAGACACCGTACTAAAGTAAAGGCAAGGAGCTGCCGAACAAAGTTTTACCCTCGTACAAAAAGAAGGTCGGTGGGGCACATGCGCTGGGGATTGGACTTTAACAGGGGGCGTTATGGAAGGGGAAACAAAAAACCAAGAAAAACTCATTTCACTTTGGGTGCAGTTCTCTCACCAACGGAAAGAGGAAGATGTTCAGCGGAAAGTGGTAAACGAGATGAGGGTGGAAGTCTTGAACTTCCACTCTCTGGGAACGGGAAAAGACACGTACAGGAAAACAACGCGAATGAATACGCCCCGCTCCTGTTGTAAACTGTGAGTAAAACTGTTTTAACGACGAAGAAGGGAAAGACCGCCGATGCTGGGAAGCCCGACGCAAACAAAACCCAGGGTTGACTGGGACCGGACGTGTTTTGAGGGTGAATGATGTAGCGGGAAACTGAGAAGGATTTCGCCTAGGAAACCTTTCCACTTAGCAGAGCGGGATGACCAAATTTCTCCAAGACATCACAGGGAAGTGCAGGAAAAGCAAATAGCAAAATCTTAAGTTTTGCCGTATGTCCGAGTTCCACGCTCCAGTCACAACCGCCGGAGAAGACCGTTTGTGGTCCCTCCGCGCCTCCATGCCGTCGAGACCGAGTAGTAAAAAACTAAGAAGAGTTCTGTGGACTCGAGGTCGAATGAAAAGAGAGGTCACAGTCTAAAAGAAAGATCTCGAAAAAAAAAATCCGAAATGACGATCAGAAATAGCCGAGATTGTTCTCCCATGATTCTCAACCGTGGAACGCTACGTCCACCTCATACCACACGGAGCCACGGAGCCCATTGGAAAGTTCGAGAAAATAAGAGGAGACTGCAACTTTTGTGAAACTTACGGAATAACCGGCTCAGTCGGTTGAAACGCCCCGCAAGGCCACGCTCTCTCTTAAGGCTTTATCAAGCCCGCGAAAAAAAGGCATGGGGAAACACCCAGAGGAACCAACAGAAAAGAAAATGAGGAGGCGAAGTCATCTGGCGGTTTAGTTTAAAAAGATCGCGGACGTTGGGTGGTTCATTCCTAAGCTGGTTAAGCAGAATGAATGTGACCGGTGGTGCGGCGAACGAGACTCTTCTTCCTCAAAAGAGACGGCGGAAAAAGTAACCGGGGGACTTTGCGGACACTGCACGAGAAAACAATCAAGACCAGGATCGTTTTGGTGTAGTCCGAACATCCTCCTCAAAGCCGAAGAGACCAAGAAACGGGCCTCGGAACAAGACGGGGGGAAAATTTTAACTATCGGATACAAAAAAAGGGAACCTCTCCGGCTAGGCACTGCACCAAGACCGAGCCGGGAAACCAGAAACGGGGAACCTGGTTTAAGAAAGGAGAAAAAGAGCCGCGCATGGTCAACGGCAGCCATCCCATGCCAGGGTCTGACAACAAAAGGGGGACCGGCTTGGCAGAGCGGAAGGGGAAATAGTACAAAGTAAATGTAAGAAGGAACGATTTTTCGAGCAAGGGGGGGTGGGGTTTGCATCTGCATAGCCTCATTGACTGCGAGTCATGTGACAGGAGGAACCTACTCATGAGAAAAACACAAGTGGGTGACCAGGGAGAGTCATCTGCCTCAAGAAAAGGGAAAGCTCGAAAGTGGGGTACGATCTGAGAAAAGGAAACGGATAAATGGACGATCATCTCTAATAAGCCTACGCACAGCCTTTCATGCTGAAAGGAACGGGAATGGGAAAAGGAGGAGACCAAGGAAATCAAGGGAACGCCGTATGGAAAAGAGGTAAGGGGACGGGGCACTTCACCAACGGTTAACAAGGTCAAAGCCCGCTGTAAAGGGGTGGTAATAACTAGACTAATGGTCATATCGAAGGCGTCTTGGGACGAGAACGGGAAAAGATTCTTGGGGAGCGGGACCGAAACTATGATGTTGCTTACGTCGCCTAGGGCTGTGCCCAGCATGGTTGGATTGGAACAAGTCTAGAAAAACACGGACAAGCGTCGACAGAAGAAGATTCCTCTCCTGCTCACCTGCGCCAGGCCCGACAATCAAAGGACGGAAGAAAAAAAGGACATTAAGGATTCGCCTCTGGGAAACTGGGAAATGGAAGGCTCCAACCACGACGAAAAGAGCCACGCAGAAAAGCGGACTGACCAAGCACGTTTACGCCGATCATCAGGCTAAAAATTTTGCTTGCTGGCAGAAAAAAATCCACCGGAACTGGAGCACCTGGGACAAGAAATTCATATGACGTACTCGCGGGCCCCAGGAAGCGAAAGACACTGGGAAGCCGTGGGGTCGGTTTATTATTTTACTAGCCGAGCCACAACGAGAGGGGGGGGAAACGCAATCTCTATGGAGGGAGGAGTGGTAGAGGGAAAATAGATAGTAGGGCCCTAAAATGGAAAGTCTCCGGAGCGAACGAACCTTAAAGCAGGAGCTATACGTACTACCGGGAAAAGAAGCACTAAAATGTAAATAAGGGAACGATGTGAAGAACAAAAAAGTGACGGGGGAAAAAAAGAAAAAGAGGGTTGAAAACAAGCAAGCGGACTACGGCAACATGTGTCACGATTCTGTTTCCCGGGGAGAGGCCAACGCATAATGAGACGAATGGGAAAGAGAAATCCGGATGGAAGACAGGGCAGGCAAATTATGCACTGATGGGTCACGACAGAGGGCCGGCCTCAAATATTGAAAAATCGGGCCTCCCTTTTCGCTGGTGGTCTTGGGCCAGAGAAAGGAAGGCTCAGGGAAACGGTTCGCTGAATTCGAAGAAGCGACAACGGAAAGGTTCAGAGTGAGAGAAGCGGTTAGAATTAGTGGGTCAAAGTTCAACAGGAGTGGGGCTCCAGGTAACAACGATCGGTTTACAACAAGAGTAATCAAAAGCTAGAACACAAAGGGAAAATAGAGATATAGATTAACACTTATGAGGATTTGGATTGAAGCGGCCACTCCTTTGAACGTGAACGACAACGTGCTACCTTTCGAGCGCTGACACGCTCTATTGCTGGAAAACTACGCAACGAGAAAAGGGGAATAAAAGATGAGAACGTTGAATGACCTTTACCGACAAAGGCGGAACGGACGTCCCTGACGAAACAGAAAGCTACGTCCGGTCTGGATACCGGACGTGTTTGTTAACAAGTCGGGAAAAAATTGCGGAAGGTGAAAAAAAAAGCTTAACTTAGCGCTCGATGGATTCCCTTACCGACAGAAAGCAGACATACGCATCATCGGCGAAAGAAGGAGAATAAAAGGGGGACGGGGAGGGACCGGTCGAGAACCTCGGGAACTCGTCCATAATCGACGTGGTAGGAATGTCCGAAAATCCATGCCTGGACGTCTGGCCGCCGGTCGCAGAACATAAGGAAGTAGCTTTAGGAAAGAGCGGAGAGCAGGCGCCGACGATCAACAAAGTCGAGAGGTCTTTCACCATCCTATGAAGATCGGGAAATAGCCGAGAGATTGCATAACCCAGGTGGCAGCCGGAATGCGACGAACAAGAAAGAAAAAGAAGTGGCCCTGCGCACCATGGGGAAGACCACGCGTCCGTCTCGCCGATTAAGGGTCAAAAACGAAGCTGAAAGGGGAGAAGGGGGGGGGGTCAGATTTATAAACCGCACCGTTTTCGCCAGTCGAAGAAGTAAAAACTGGGGAGAGGCGATCCCGGAGCAAAGGGGACCGCAAAACCATTTCTTTTATCCTTACAGAAAAGAAAGAAAGGAAATCTGGCTTGAAAAAGGGGGAGGGAAAGGATCGGGGGGGCCGGGGTTTCATGGAAAACGAGTCGGTGAGCAGAGAGGAGTAAATTTTAGAATGGGAGACCAAGAAATCTCCTCCGTCATCTGGGTGAAAGAAACGGCCTGACATAAAGTCCAAGGCAAGAAAAGCTTAGGATTGAGGTGGTCGGGGAAAGTGCGAAAAGAAACGAAACCCTCAAACAGAGGCAAAAATCGTAAGACACGCGGCCAGGGGAATCTTGAGTTTCCTTGATCTGGAACGGAAAGAAGCGCCGAATGCGGAATAAGGGGACGAAAAAGACCCCTTACCCTATGGGGGGGAAGAACGCGAGAAATGCGCGCCTGGGCAAACAAAAAGAAATGCCCGGGGAAGAAAGAAAAGAGAAAAAACCGACCGGGGGGGAATACTAGAAAGAGACTTCTCGTCAAAAACAATTAGAAAATACCAGGTGGGGGCAGAGAGAGATTGAGTAGGAGGGGAAAGAGCTGAACACATCGAGAAACAAAAACAGGGGAGGAAAGGAAAAGGTAAAAAACCCTCGCGACTCGCGCGTTAAAAAGTTTGAATGTGTGACTGAACGAAAAAGCAGTATCAGAGAAAATCCGATAAGACAATCATATGGGCGGGTGACGCAGGGGGCATGGGCATGGGGCCGTTACAAGAAAGGCCGTGTAAACCTTTACCAAAAGGACTCGAGGCTCGTGAAGAACCACGGCGGGGATCGCCGCAGTGATTTGGGGGTACTCAAATAAAACGGGAAACCGGGGGTCCAAAATAAAACCGCGTGTCGACAATCAGTCGAAAGGCCTGTGGCGGAAGGATGTAGGGTACCGGACGTCCTGGGGGGGGAAGTCGTAAATTGCTTGAGAATAAAGTGGGGCAAGCGGGACGGGGAACAACACGGAAATGCTGCGGACAAGGACGCCAGCCGAACAAAGGGAAAATTCGAAAATCACCTACTTCTTCCAGGCAAAAAGAGCACCGCGCGGAGGGGGACGAAAAAGGGAAAAGGACGGGTCCGTTCTTCTGTGGGGGGATGTAAGGAGAAACCTACGCCGTGTTCAAACACGGCCAATAGAAGGGGGGCGTATCTGCAAGGACACGACGGTAAAGTCGCACTGGCCGAAAAAGCGAGAGACCGACTTCAGAACCGTTCAGTGGGACGCAAGCAGGAATGCCCTCAGACGACGCAAAGGAGGCAAGGGCGGCCGCTCAGGGTCTTGGTGATGTGAAAGACGAGAAGTAGAGAAGCGAAATGAGAACATAGGATATTTGCAAGGAGAGAACATTTCATGCCCTAATGGGTCCCGAGAGTGCAAGTCAGCGCTCAGCAGGGGATCGATACAGCAAGAACTGAAGGAGATTACTTCTACTCTGAGGCCGACCCAACCTATAATCATGTAGGCGGGCGCGGAATATTGGGGTCAAGAATGGGAGAGACTCAAAGCGCGTTGAAGACAATCTCCTCCTCTTGAAGCGCATGGCAGAAGGAAAAGGTTGAAACTTGGCAAAAAAACTAATGATTCTTCGGAGAAGGGGAATAAACCGAGCGACGGTGGGAAAAGGTCAGGAGCGCAATTCAGAAACAACTGGTAATTGTACAAAAAGACGGAATAAAAACACGTCAATCCTAATACGGGAACTCCTGTGCTTCGGTGGGCGTGAAAGTGCCCTGGGAAAAGCCAGGGCCGCGGGGACGGTAGATAGGGTCCTACAACATGGGAACCATAGATAATTCTTAAAAAAGGGAGTAAGGAAAATCAAAACTTGGGGAGAGCGAGAGATAATCACTTATTCGCACGGGATTGTGTCCCTCATCTTCACTCAAAAACACATCAGCACACACGATTGAACACGTGCAAACCGAAAAAAAAACGGAGGAGGAGGAAAGAGATCTGATGTGCAAAAAAAAAGGGGTATGACTAGGGTCTGCTGGGAAGGCCACTGTAACTTTTGACAACCCTTCTAAAAGAGGAGAGTGAACACTATTATTTGGCAGGGCACTAACGACCACAATCCTGGGTGCTCGGGAAAAGGGACATGTGGCTGGGACGCTAAGCGCAACGTGGATTAAAACTCCAACAGAAGAAACCCCATCTTTTAATCGGAAAGGGGGGGAAAACAGGCAGAATTGAGATAGGACAGCTGCTGCACTAGAAGCGAGGGTTCAAAGGGAGGAAGACCAGACGTGTCGCAGACTAGTCTCAAATCCCTGAGAGATGAACACACATGTTGCCACAGATGAGCTAAAAAGCGAATTCAAATTTATCAGAGGGAAATAATCCGACCGGTTGGGGGGGGGAGAATCAGTCCGCCCCCCTAAAAACGTCAAGTAGCGGGGAGGATACCAGCCGTACTAAGGGAATGAGAAGGGATGAGGCTCGCGCGCAGGAGAAAAGACGAAACCTAGAGAAATAAAGAGATCGGGAAAGTAGCCGAGCTGGAGGTTAGCCAATGTGAAAAAAAAGTGCTCGCTCAAAACAAGAAGAGAAGGCGCATGGGGGAGAAGGAGTCGTCTTCGAGATAGAAAGACTGACAAAAAAGGGGGGGGGGGGAGGCCGTTAAAGTGAAACTAAAGAACCTTGTGGCGCCAGCGAGATCAGCAAACTTCTTGGTTCATACGCGAGATCGCGCAGTAGAAGAAACCAGCGTCGTCGTTTGAGGTTAAATCACCTTCTTCTCTCAGAAGCGAAGTGACGGTCAAAATCGCGGACGGTGAGAGGAACTGACTGACTGAGAGGGTTAAGGGGACGCGGTAGGGTCGGATGAAAAACAGACGGTCCCCGAATATCAAGTTGTAAAAATAACGCGCAGGGAACGCAGTCACAGAAAAAAGCTGAGACGTAAATCCACGAGAACAGTTCGTGAAGGCGCGCAAAGAAAGAAAAAGGCAAAAAAGGGAGATCGACACGCGAGTTCTTGAACAGGTGCCGTGCTGGGAGGAAGAAAGGAATCACGGACTGCAAGAAAGGGGCGAGCAAAACGGTAAACTTCCCGACGGCCTAGACGGCTAAGGCCTTGGTGCACAGGCCATCCGGACTCCCGTTTAAACGCAACATGAAGGCCCGGCGTGGCGAGAGGGGGGGGAAGAGGAAGAGCTACTCGACCAATTAGTAGCTGTGGCGGATCGTCAACATTCACACAATTGGGGCAGGTCCGTTGACGGGGGGGAACCTGCATGAAAAATCTCTCAGGAGGGGGGAAAAAGAGAGCGATGGTCAGCGAATATCAGGGAAATCGTCAGCGCAGGGGGGAAGGGAGAGCCAAAAGTGATGAAACACCAGCGAAACAGGCGAGGAAACGACGATCGGCCAATCCTCTCACAAAGGGACGAAGGCTGAGGGGGGAAACGGTCATGTTTAAGGGAACCGGCGCCATCTTAGGGGGGGGCAGGTAACCAAGATCAAGGGCTCAGGCATAGCCACGGGGAAGGAATAAACGTAAAAATCCCGGCAAAGGTGAAACGACCGAGAAAGAAGACCGTTTTCCAGAGTACGCTTGGACGAGCCGAAAGAGAGAGGTCTGTTTAAGGAACGGAAACGAATCAGGTTGGGGGAGGATCGCCGCGGATGCCGGGGAATTGCGAGGTAGTAGTTCTCGTATGCTTCAAGACGGGAGCCGCCGTCGGACAGAAAGACGGAAAGGAAAACAAAAGACGTCGTCACAACTATCAAGAAGTCTGGAAAGGAAAAAAGGCCGAGGCGGGTGCTGTTCCATGTCTAAACTACGCCTGGGCGCAAGGTGCTGAGCGCCGGAATAGGGGGAGATGAAAAAAAGGGCAGTTACAGAAAAAAAAAACGAGAAGAGGGCGAAAGGGGCGGGGCGGGTAACAAGCCGACCAACCCCACGAGTGCAGTTTGTTTAAAAGTGAATGTCCCCTCGAAGAGACGAACCAAGGCCGCAATAATGGAGAAGGACAATGTCTTTGGAAAGAAGAGCAAGGCAGGGCGAAACAGGGGGTCTAAAAACCGCAAATATTAAGATCAATGGGGAAGGTGGGAGAGGCAACGAGCGGAACGCGGACCGTCTCTTCTCGGGAGGGGACGATAGCTACTTCAGAGGAAAGTGCGAAGAAAAGGCGGCAGAAGCGCTCCCGGCAATAGGACGATGACAGCACCAAAGTATTTGAAGCTCACAGCGCTGTTGGGAGGGAAATCAGACGGACGGCACGGAAAAGAGGACTATGGCTTTTGGATTTGTAGCAGGAAACAGTCGCTGCGGGTAAATGACATCTAGGGCGCTACGAATAAGGGCCGATCTCAATTCAATCACGGGGTAAACTACGAACACGGCAGAAAGAGGAAAAAAAAAAATAAAGAAAAAAGTTGGGGCTGTTGCGTCGGGGAAGGACGTCGGCGGTCGGGGAATGCAGCTCCGTAAAAACAGTGGGGAAGCAATCGAGACAACACAGGAGGGCAATCACATAAGAAAGTGAGCGAAAAAAGATCACGGGATTAATCGGGAGAAGAAGATCGTCACATCAACACCGCAGCTCATTTAACACAGGAAAGACAAAATCCACAACAAAAAGAGGGGTAAAATATGGAAAAAAAAGAGGGGTAAAATTAGATTTAGAAGTGCGAGAAAAAAATGGTTAAACGCCAAACCACTCATCATGGCTGAGTGCGGAAATACGAAACAAAAATAAAATTTTTCCGCTTCTCAGAGGAAACTGTTGTCCCGGCGATGCAGTTGACCGCCGGCGGGCTGACGAAAAAGGAGGACAACTGATTTTCATCTGCAGCTGACGTGTTCTTATTCATTCTGGAAAAAGAAGTGACGAATTAAAAGACGAAAACAACGAAGCGCTCGGGTTCAAGTTTCCCGACGGGCTTGAGTTACGAAGAAAAAACCAGCGTCTGTCACTTCGGCAAGAAAGATGCCTGGGGGAATAGGAAGATGACAGTGGGATTCCATCAAAATAGGGTAAGCTTTCGTGCCGCCCGGGACTCCTGGGGATATAGCATACGAAGACGGAGGGCAATGCGTCACGCTGGACCATCGGTCTGAACAAATAGAAATGACGATCGGAAGGAGGGAAAAAGGATACCCTGAAGAAGAAAGTGAGACTTAATCAACGCCAAGAAAACAACACCAGGGACGGCGCAAGTCGCGTCGGAATCCAGGAAGGGGAGGAAATTCATCTGATGAGAAAGGGAAACGTAATGAACCTGGAAAGGGGGGAGAACGCCCCGCCCCTTTCGAGAGAGAGTAACTGCTTTGAAAATCGCGAACAGAATGCCGTGCGCAAAAAAACGAACCACATGAACAGAAAAGGAAGGCATCGTGAAGCGTTCGGAAAAAGGTCGAATTTCGGGGAAGGACGGGTCGGTCAAAAGAGGCCGTATCCGAGGAAAGTACTCAAAGCCAGGAAGTCCGCCGCATCAGGACGGGTTGAACAGAACATTTAAACAAAAGAAAAACACCGGGCAAGTCCTCCACCTCATATGTTTCGGTGAGCACATCCCGGCCCAAAGTCAAACGTAAAAACTAGAAGACGCAGGGGGAGATCTTAACACAGTGCCATGATGCATCGGGAAAAGAGCAACGAACTTCTGGTACGCACGTGCGAGGACGAGAAAATACCACATGCCAAGTGTTGAAGAAAAGAAGGGGGCGAGTCCTTGGCAAGACATGCCCATGCCAGTGTAGTACCCAACAGACGCACGGCTTGGGACAGAGAATCTCGTCACATTTGGGGTTACGATCTAAAAAACAGAGGGGGAAGAGAAGACGGGCGCAAGGGGAAGAAAAAAGGGGGTTCAATGATG
>Ga0179593_1538230_pt1 | contig 20386 bp, 21 predicted proteins | sample CZODoug2_1_08_16_FD_185931 | JGI IMG/M metagenome (GOLD analysis project Ga0179593, IMG submission 185931) | Vadose zone soil fungal communities from Angelo Coast Range Reserve, California, USA - CZODoug2_1_08_16fungal (PacBio error correction) | ecosystem: Environmental > Terrestrial > Soil >...
AACTATGTCGATTTCGGAATAAAAAGCGAGCCTAAAGGGGAAGAAGGTCCCATCTTCCGAAAGGCACAGAATCGCCCATCCCATCTCAATTAAGAAGGGAAAGGGTACGGTTATATGTTCGCCAAATCGAAAACGAAATCTTCAAAGAGAGGAGGGAGTGTTAAGAGATCATGTAATAAAGGGAAAGGACATTCGCTAAAAACTCTACGTGGGGGATTCGACTTCTCCGCTCCCAAAATGAAAGTCGAGGTCCCAAAAAAGTTACAGAGAAGGAAAGGGGGGGAGTTCAACTTATAAACTCGAGGGCATTGCGCTCAACATCGCGGGGGGGAGGATTTGAGGAGAAGTCTCGGGGGAGGGGGGAAAGCAACCGGCACGGAGCATTGCACTTTCACACTTATAACGACGGTGCAGACCGTGCATTGAAGGCTGGAAAGTGCTTCTTCAAAACGGGGAAGAAAGGAAAGCGAGGCATCGTTCAGTATCACACGGAGAAATGGCACGCGACGGGGGGGGTCTGATCACCTCCGCGTGTGAAACATAAAATTCGAAAAATGCGCTGGGTCTGAGGGGAAACTGCGCGAATCCGGGGTATAGAAACTTGTTGCCGGGGGATAGAGAGGAAAAAAAGGGCCCCAACCACGATTATAGCCAAATGGTGTCAAAAGCCGGGCACAGGAAATAAACCGCAAGGGGGGGGGGGGTTCTCGACCTCCCCCTGGCTCGCCTGATCTTGGTAAAGATACAGGGGAGGTTTACTGCGAGCTGGCCTTTCCACGGGACCGGGCAGAATGCCGTCGGTCCGAAAAAAGGGAGAAGGGAAGGTACCAAGAAAAAAAGTCTCAAAAGGGAAAGGAAAAAAGCGTGCCTGTTCACAATGTGAACTGGGAAGCCTCGAAGCCAAGAGACAAGGAGTTCCTCATGGTTGGCGAAAAAGGTCAAGCCTTAGCTGGGGGGTAGGTGGTGAGTCTCCAATAAGACTGCAGGAGAGGGTATCCCTGTAAATAGGCCAAACAAAGGCAACGCAGATGGCCAAATCTGAGAAATCTTCCCAACATCGCTTGTCATACTGGATCAGAAGGAAAACAAAGGCAGGAGTCCTGGGGGTGGAAGGGTATGAGCCATACAAAAGTTTGTGGGGGGAATAATTGTCAAGGATGCGAGGGCGTTTCCCGGGACCCTTTGTCTTTTCAGAATGAAACCGATAGTAAAGAAAAGGGGGGGTCAAGGGAATTCCAAACAGCACTGGGGAGAGGGAAAAACTTACTACCGCTGCCTGGGCTTGGTCGGCAAAAAACGTCCATGAACGCAGTGAAATATCCAATCTACGATCAATAGATTCAGAAAAAGGGAAGGGTGACTCTCCTCAAGACGGACAGGAAATTAAGAAGAGGTACACGTGAGTCATAAAAGAACAAAAAAAAAGGGGGGAGGGCGCGAGTTGGTAGAACGAAAAGAGTCAGAGGCTCTAGAAAAAAGGGGAACAGGGAGAAGAAAATTATCCTTCGCCTGGACGATAGGGTGAGGAATGGGGAATGGCAAGACAGGAAGAAACACGTGAGCATATAAAGAGAACAAGAGAGGAAAGCCCCCTATCCCAGGGCTGTAAAGGACCAAAATCAGCGCTGAGGACCCCAGGTAAGACTATGAACGTGTGCCAAAGTCCGAAATGGGGGGGGGAGGGGTAATTTCTGAAAAAAAGAGAAAACAGAAAGGGGAGGGCCAAACAATCAAGGTCGCGTCTCCGAGGGGGAAAGTTGAGGCAAGCACGAACCGGTAAAAAGCGGCCTGAATCGGGACAAACATAGGTGATGGGTTAGGGGGGACCTCTCGTTAGAAAGATTGTGTCTTTACAAAGGGGAATGAAACCCGCACTCTGGGGAGTTTGGTCGCGAAAAAGGGCGGGAGAAAAAAGCCCGCGAGGAACTGTGGAGGGAGGGCAAACCGTAGTTAAGGAAGAGGGAGTGGAAAGGGGGGAGGAACAGGACGCCACGGCAAAGGTCCAACCCTTGGTCCCGGTAGGACTTCGTCTATGGCTGCGAAAGAATAAAGGAGATTCCTGATCCTGGAGAGTAGGAGGGAAACCAGTTCGCCCTGCGCTTGAAGCAGGTATCCCGGAGAAGTCGGAGCGTGGATCGGTGACGGGTTGTATGTCTGCCGCAACGCGACGAGACGTTCCAAGCAAAGGGGAAGGAACTGCAAGCCGCAGCGATCTTTTGGTGGGGGGAAAAAAATCAGGAAGGGGGGGATCAGCTTAGAGGACATTACCCGCTAGAAAGCACAGGAACTTATCGAACACAATTTTTGGGTTGGTGTTTTGGGGGGAACGCTAGCCCTTGAGGCTTCACCTAAAAAAGGGGGGCTCCCCGAGAGATAGCAAACAAGCAAAGGAACCTCCTGCTGGCGGGAAATCTTCAGCAGGGACAGCCAGGCATCTCTACACCAATGAAAAGGGGGCCTCTCACCTGTTTATGTTAGGGCTCTTCGGCCTTGGCAGCTAAAAAGGGGGAGGAGGATTAAGATAGCAAACGTCACGAATCTAGCGGACCTAAAAACAGGGCAACGCGGGGCACACAGAGGGCCGATCGTGGTCCCTGTCCTGTTCAAAAAGCGACTCGCTGACTTACCTCATCATTTGTTCTGGGACTCAGAAAAGGGGGGAGGGAGGACTCACCGCAACCCAGTTCTGAGACTGACATCCTGAAAGTGACGAAGCAAGGTGAAATAGGTGGATTTAAGGTTTGCCGTTCTGCGGACAAATGTTCCGAGCTTCGCCATGAGAGGGCAAAAAAAAAAAGCTCTTCGTTCCTGGACAGTGAGGACAGCGCGGCAACATATATGGAACTCTCTATTGCTTCAGACCTCACCCTGGATAAAAGAGTATGGGGAGAGGGCAAAAGCGGGGAGAGCGTAGCGTGGGCGGCATCGGCGTCGCTTGAGATTCTATATACAATGCGAAGCCGAGAAACAAAAGGGGGGAGGGGTGACTTAGCGGTCGACTTGCCTTTAAACAAAAAGGGGCTACATAAGGGGGAGTCCATTACCTGCTGGTCCGGGGGCAGCCTACCCAAGCGAAAAAATGAAGAAAGCGCCGCCACCGTTCCTCGAAGGGACGCGGTTTGTCGGCCAACCAAGAAACCCAAAGAATACAATCGGGTGTTATCAATGCCCCAGGAAGACAGACCCCACTCTTTAACGGATGAAAATCGAAAAGAACATAGGACCAAAAAGTTTTTCACGAGCAGGGGGAAGGTCTGTTGGAGAGGGCCTCCACGCTCTCATAGGCAGGCCCATGATGTGGGGGAGCTGCAGGAGGAAAGGGATCATATTAACAGAATGCAGCACACGGGGGAAATCAATACGTCAATCGGGGGGGGGGAGCTAAAGAAAAAAAGCGCGGTCGGCTCACAGCCGGTGATATGGTGGAAAACACCGGAAATTGGGGATCGGACTATTCTCAGGATTTTCCGTATTCATCATTCATCGAAAGAGAGGGAGGCGAAAGGAAAGAAAGGGGGCGGGATGTGTCATCTGGCGCGCGCCCGGAAAGTACTTCGCGGAGATCGGTCAAGCAAAAACCCTTGGGGCCGGGCGTGAGTGAGAGTTTCCAGGAAAAGGGGGGGAGTGAAGGCCTGTCCCAGAGGGAGACGTGAAGGTGCGGGGAGCGTAATATGAGGAGGCGGGGGCTTCTCAAGGAATTATGACGATGTCAAAAGACTTCCCATACGGGGGAGGGTCAACGGAAAAAGAAAGCTTGCAGAGAAAGGACTTCTTTCTTTGCAAATTAGGGCTCGCGGTCTCCTGCAAAAACCGTTACCGGGAAAAAGGACAGGAGGGGGAAAGGGAAGAAGGGCGGTCTCACACAATGAGTATGGCGGAAAAAAGATCACCAAACCAGGAACGTAGTGAAGCTGGCAAGGGGTTAGGAAATAGAGCGCGCTCGGATACCCTAGGAAGCTAGAGGGTGACAATCTTTCGCAGGTGCTGTGAAAGATATGAGGGAGAGAACCTCCACAAGGGAAGACCTAAAAAGAAGTCGTTATGTTGAAACCTTAACAACCACTTCGGCCAAAAACTTTTGGAATGGTGATCAAAAGGCTAGGCGGAACACGACAAACTGCAAAAAAACGTCGGAGAAAGTGGAAAAAAGGGGAGATGTGTCGGCAAGCTCTGGCGGAAAGAGGCGAAAGGCACAGCTCAAAAGGAACGTGCCTTCCAAAGCGGAAGTCAATCGACGATCCACGCGAGGTCCCGAAATAAACTCAGCTCGGGCCTGGTCGATCTACCGGAAAGGGAAGGAAAAGAACCCGGCCCTCCAAAAATCTTGAAAAGAAAGCTTTGGGGATACTGTCAGAAGAGCTCAACATTCAACATGGGGGACTGTGTCGATGAACCGAACCAGTTGCAGTCGCCAAGAGAAAGAGCGACGGCGAGTCAGTCAACGACGCGCTGCGGGGTCCCTGCACGTGCGCAATTTGGGGGTGGGGGTGAGGGGGGGGGGGGTTGGGGGGGGGGGGGTGGGGGTTCTCACGGGACTCGGCTCGCCTATGCCGGAGGAAAGGAACACTTTGCATCCGAAAAAAAAGTCGGAAAAAAGGCGGGGTCGCCTACGTGGACCTGGCCTCTGATATCATACCGGCTGTCTGCAAGAAAATTGGAGAAGAAAACGTCCGCGCTGGCCGAGCGCAGGCAGGGAGGTAGAGCAGGGATCATACGGGAAAAAAGAAAAAGATAAAGAAAACACTGGCACGCGCTGTCGATGAAGCACAGAAAGGAGCTGCATGTGGCGGAGAAAGTCTTAGAATAGGGGAGGACATTACGATTGGGGGGGGCCGCGACACATGTCGGGGGAGAATCGGAGAAAATTATACTCTGACCTCAAAAAATAAAAAAAAGGGGGACTGCGATTGAGGCTACGAAGGATTGGTAAACTAAGCCTGCCCTGGGACGCTGGGCGGGCGAAAAATCTAGGTGGAAGGTTCTCAGTTCAGGTGGTTGTAATGGAGTCAACAAGTAGCCAGTAGGGAGAAAAGGAAGCAAGGTCTTTAAGGAGACGAGGAAGGAACAACACAAGAGGAGAGGAAAAGAGATATAATAATCCACAAACTCCGAACTCCAATCGAGAAAAAATACTTAAAGTAATCACGCGTCACTGCCTGGGGGGTAATTCAAAGAGTTAGCAAAAAAAGGGCCAAGTGGCGTACTCCGGTAGTGATGAAAAAGGGGGACTACCTCCAGCGGCCAACTCGGGGGGGAGGGGAGGAATATCGGTCTTAACGAGACACAGAAGGGGCGGCCAAAAGGCCCCTCTAAAAGTGGAAATAGGAACCGCTCCGCTCAACCATCATCATGGTCTGACTGGCAACCAACCACGTGCAGGGATAAGACGTCGCACGAGAAAAGTCTGTATATCTTCAAGTCCGGGATCGGCATCTCTTGCGCTGGCGTAGGCCTAGAGATGGATCCTCACCTGGGTCATGGAAAAAAGAGGGAAAAAGTCCAAAACGCCCGTTTGCAAACATGCGGACAGGGGGGGTTCCTTCAGACGCTGGAACGGAATCCTCGAGGCTAGCGAGCGAGGGCCTGATTGAAAAAAAAAGGGAAAGAGCCGCGGCAAGGGTGAAACCGAGCAGGTGTTGACGAACTGAAAGTCGAGAGGCGCTTTAGAAAGTTTCAAACTGCGGCGAAAAGGGTAAGCAAGCACTGAAAGTTGAGCGTCGTCTTGTACCTGACCAAAGGAGTCAAAAGCTTTTTTTCTGGAAGGGGGTGACAAGTCAAATCACCGAGGTAGATCTAACGGCAAGGGAAGATATGAAAAAAGGGGACGGATTTCGGAAATGGGCGATCTTGAAGAATTGCACTGCGAAGGTGGCCTAAAACCGAAAAGGTGGGACAGATTTGCCGGCGCGAGGGGAAGTGGAACCAGATCTACAAGTCTATTTTCCATGAAACAAAAAAAAAAAAAAAAAACCCCAAAACCAAAACCCCCACAAAAACCAAAAAAAAAACCAAAACCCCACCCCACCCAACAAAAAAAAAGCGCACTTTTACTTTTGAACAAGGGGGAAATGTGACCGCCTCGACGGGGTAGGAAATCAACCCAGATCACCAGAGCCGCAGTGGGGGGGTAAGGGGAAAGAACCCTGAACGGCGGGAGAGTGGAGACTTAGAAAAGAAAAGGGAGAAAGGGCGGCAACGCCTGGGAAATCGTGGGGTAACAGGTCGCGTCGGAACTAAAAAATTCGAAGCGTAGCAGGCTGGTCATCCACAGGTCACTTGCCCCCTGCGTTAAGCTTGGGGGGTCCGTAAAAAAAGCGAGCCATACTAACCAGTGGGTGTGAGAAAAAAACAGAGGCCTGCTTGGAACAGGTAGGGGGTTCCTTGTCGGTCGTCAGCGACAGAGCTAAAAGGAGGGCAAATCTGTATCGCAGGACGAACGCTCCTTGGTCAACGATTAAAACACATAAAATCCATCGGAAAAAAGGAACAGGCGTACACTCAAGGAGAAGAATCTGAAGCCGACCATCGACATATCTCTTACATGAAGAAGTGGCAATGGCAACTCGGACATTTGCGATTGGCACGGAAAAAAAAGGAAACTGCAGAAATACAACGTGCAAGAGCCAAGGTGTTTCGTGTCCGCGATTTACAAAGGGGGTAAAAAGGGAAAAGTTCACCTTCTGCGATAAAAGTGGAAACTAGGTTACCTCCTGGAAGAACTGTGTGTCGCATTAAGAAGGCCGACCGGTACGCTGAAGAAGGAGGCGGAAAAGAGGGGTCTATTTTCGGGACAATATCCAAGAACTAGGCTTGAGCACGAAAAACATTACGAGCAGCTTGCGCAGACGCACGAGGAAGGGCTAGGGGGAAAGGGTCCTCGCGCAGGGAGGGGAAGACACATGGAGAAGGATTAGAAGGAAAAGAAAGCAGTTCTATTCAGAAAATCTGATATGGCAAGACTAAAACCACGCTGGAAAAAGGGGGTCCTTAGAGGGGGGGACATAGGTGGGGATATGAACTTTAAGAGGGGGGTCAACACCAGCAAAGTCAGGTAGAGGTGTGGGGGGAAAACGAAGATCCCCCGAACATGGGGCGGTCTCTTAGTGAAAATCGGCTGGGGGGGAGGAACTTGGTGAAAGGCGCGGCAGCATCCCCGAGGAGGGAAAGGGGCGATGACCGCGAAGACAAGAAAAGGCAGGCCAGGGTCTGGGGGAAGGGGACACTTCGCCTCAGGAACTAAAAGGGTCACGTTCACCGCCTGATCTATAGAGAAGAAAAAGCCCCTAGATTCAAAAAACCGAGACTTATAAAACCGTCGCGAGCTTAAAGAATTCGGGGGAAGGGTCGGAGGATGTATCGGAAGCGCGAGGGAATCGAGGGGGAACGCTGTTGGGCCCGGGGGACTAATAGGGGGAGAAGGAATCTTTGTTTTGGGGTTGACGAAGAAGTCGCATATTCTCTTCAATGAACGCATACGTCACAGGTGGACACACCGAACTCGAATTTGAAAAACTCCCGGGTAGAGGCTAAAAAAAAAAAATCCGCTCCAGAACTGGGTGTTTCGTCCAAGGAGGAGATAATATCACCATGACCTACGAAGAGAAAGGACCCATGATTCATCTTCCCGGGGGAAAAAAGAAGGGTCGCAGCGTACAAACAATGGCGATCTTGCACGGGAGGAGGAGTAATCCTGAGAAGGTGTTGCCGCCCTCAAAAACAAAAGGGGAACATAGAGAGATGGCTGGAAAAGACTCTCAAGCAAAAAAAAAGGCAAGCGCGGCACCCTCATGTCTAACGATGCCGTGAATGGAAGGGGTCCTGCTCGATAGGGAGTATTCATCACATTTTTAGGGGAAAAAGATAAATGTGCTCTACCTCGGTGGCCGCAATTAACGGATGCGAGCCGATAAGGGAGGGGGGTCGAACTGGGGGAAAAAAGGGGCATGGGTGGAATCCCCTGAAATGAAGAAAAACTTATCGGCAAACACAACAGTGAATAGGGGGAGCGGCTTTCTTCAAGGAAAGAAAGGCCTCTCGCCTTGACAGCTCCAAAGGAATCCAAAAAAGGTCGCACGTTTCATCTCTGCCCCGGAGTATCCTGGAGGGTCAAAAGTCGTCTTGCTACAATCAATTCGAGGGTCCATTCTTTAGGAGCACATGGAGGTGATAGCGAGCAGGCAATACACAGTCATAAGAACCTGGCAAAATCGTCCGTCTTCTTGAGAGCATCGCATAAACGAGCCAGAAGGGGGGAGTCTAAAAACACTCTAAGGGGGGAAGTGGAAGAGGAAGCCTACCAAGTAAAAGAGGGACTGATCATTCCGGGTCACCAGCTACAATCTTTCTAAAAGGGGGATGCGACCTATCCTCCGACAAGATGGGTTGAAAGGGGCAGGTCCTCTTAACAGGGTTCATGGTCGCTTGCCAACGAACAACCAGCACTGGAGGGTGAATCCTTAAACCGTCTTCCGAGAGCGTGAGACAGAGTGGCAATTTGAAAGCAAAAAAAAAAGGGTTAGACAAGCTACTTCAGAAAAAAAACGGTGGCGCTCATCAGCGCGAGGTGTTGGGGGACAAAAAAGAAGGGAGATGTTATGGGGGAAAAAATGGGGGGGGCTGAGAAATTATCCAGAGGGGGGGCTTTGGAAAAAAGGGGAAAGTCAGCTCATGTCGACCCCTTCTCTCTTCTTTCCAGAAGGGGGAGGATCTTTAGTCGAGGTCGGACGGAATCGGACTTCGCGCTATTCAGGCGACCAACTTGGGGGGGGGGAACGGGTAAATTTTGTTATATCCTTGTAATTAAAAAAACGGGATCTCAAGGAAAGAAGGGGCGTGAAAGGCGCGCGGAAAATCGCGTCGATGTGGGGAGATGAGCCGAGGGAATGTGAGCAAGATGGAAAAGCTATGCAGGCCACCGACAAAAAGGGAGTCGCGATCCCGGAAAAAGAGAAGTCACGATCTGCGCATGACAATTATCGGGATCAGGTTTCTCCGTCCCCTACAAGGGGAAAGGAAAAGCGTAAATCAGGCACGCAGTCGTTCAAAAACAGGAGTGGGGGGGGCGCTCACGAGCAGGAAAAAAGCTGGAAGTAGGGGGAATGGGGGGGATGAATGCTCTGAGAGAGAAAAAGAGCTCTGGGGCCTGGTTACAATCGATGAAAGGTGCTGGCCCAGAGAACGGGGTCGCACTTTAAAGAGACAAAAGAATCAAGCTCCGAGTTAAACGGAAGGAACAAAAAGCGGCCCCCGCAATTGTAATCAGGACTACCCCGAGGGCTTAATTGACGGTGGGGGGAAAAGGGCACGGTGAAAGAAAGAGTGCTGACTTTTTCTAATTGTGGGAAAAAGGAGGCGGGTGCTGGTGAAAGCCGGGGGGGCGCCGGGAAAATCTGGGGGGGGAGAAACCGTCCGTTACAGCAAGGGGGTTGCAGGGGGAGGAATCGCGGTGACAAGTAGGAATGGGGTGGGTGATGGCCGAAGGTGGGGCAGGTGGGGGGGGTGCTGGAGTAAGCGAAGGGGATCACTGGGAAACCCACTGGGGAAAGGTCCCGTTGCCATGCAGGGGGGAGACGAGTCCTCGGGTTTTGTGCAATTTAACGACACTCAACTTCAAGAAGCGGAGAAAAAAAGCAGGACGCAGTTTTGAACTTAGTATCCTCTTCGCGACCGATGGTTGAAAAGAAAAATTTGAAAAAAACACTCTGCGCGATGCAAGGAGGATAATCTGTAACTAAGAATCAAGCAAAGGCTAACTCTGATCTTAATGATAACCAAAACAAAAAAAAAAAAAGTAAAGCCGACGGGGGAAGAATGTCCGGAGAAGGGAAAAGGAAAGGGATGATCGAAAAAAAAAGGGGGCGATTAAGATAACGCCATAAGCATATTTGCCGAGAGCATTCTCACAGAAGTCCACTGGAGAAGGGGGGGAGCGCTATCAGGCACATGCTTCTGGGAAAAAGGAGAGATTTAGCTGTCGTAGGGAAATTACGCATGGAAATAGTCTATTTTGTCCGCGACCCTGGGTCCGTTCAGGGAGATAGAGTCCACAAGGAAACCGTAGGCCGAGGTCGGTAACTCAGGGATAAGAAATCTAACGTAGACTCCGCCCTGCGCGGGCGGGCGAATAGGGGAAGAAAAATTAAAATAGGAGGGGGGGAAAGTAGGTCACAAGTAGGTCGAGGGGCTAGATAAAAGGGGGCAGGAGGGAAAAAAACCAACGGAGGAGGAAAAGATGAGACATAATACAATCAAGGATCAGCCGCACTAAAAGGGGACCTACAAAGAAAAGGAAACCAGCTTCCGGGCACGTGCGAGTAATGGGGCTATAAGAAGGGGAAACCAAGAAAAAAACCCGCCGGAAGGTAACTGTTTTTGGAAAAAAAATGGGAGTAGCCTCCCGAGGCACGCGTGGGGATGTACGAAGGGTCAGATAGGAGGCCACACACCAGGGGAAACCCAGGTGGTTGAAAGAGAAGGAGGGAAAAGTCTCCTGCTCCCATGCCGCGACTGTCCTGGAAACATAAGAGGCAGCCGGATACTGGAGACTAAGCGCCGGAGGAGCGTCAAGGAAGGCGAAGTCGTAAACAGCTCCTAGATACTCCTGGAGCCGCCAGCTGACACACGGAACCTTTCATCGAAGGAGTGCGAGCGGTGGGGTGTCAGAAAGAGACGGCTTCAATTCAGCGCTTGGGAAAAGAATGGAACGCATAGTGTCCGAGTTCGAAAACCTTGCTCCTAGGAAAGGAGTTGAGAAGGAGGGGTTACAAATCGCGTCACAGGCCTTTCATCAAGGAAAAGGGAGGCTAAGAACGGGGATCGCCGCGGGGTGAGTCGGGACATGCATAAAAAAGCAAAAAGCAAGGTTTGTGTCACCTTGGACAGTGCATCACGGGAAAAATTAGAGGGGGGGGGGACCTGCCCCTTGAAGGCAAAAAGAAACTGGAGGATTTTTGACCTGCCTTATTTGTTCGGTAGTGGAGGCGGTGGCATTGTCAAGAGTGGGGCATGGCGCGCGGCATATCCGCAAACGCAACCGCGGCTGACAAGGATCGTTCAAGGAGGGAAAAAAGTGTTTGACCTGTTTTCCGCCTCAGACGGTAAACCCAGAGGAAAAGCCAAGAAGTAATGGGGGGTTAGAAGGGAGAAGCTCGTAAGAAGAAGGGGGGTAGCGGTTTGAGCTGCTCAAATCGTAAGCTCGAAGATTTTCACGCCATGGAAAAGAAAGGGGGGGACCAACCTACAAAAGCGCTCCAGGGGGAGCGATGGTGGGGAGGGGAAAAGGCTTGGGGGGGGAAATTCAGCCATTTACCGCCGACGAGGGGGGAATCGGGCCTACGTACGCAAAAACTCAAGGGGGGGGGGGGGAAAAAATGACTCCACGGGGCTCTAAAAAGGGAAAGGGATCCGCGGTTTCTGCCCTGCGTTCAGTAGAATAAGGAAACTGATGGGCAAAAGGCACTCGGAGGGGAAGGACCAACGAGAGGAAACTTTCCCTACCGAGTTCATCAGATCATTCGGACCCCTCAAATGTCGAGCAACTTCGCAATCCTCCACACGACGATAATCATCATAAGAGAAGACTCTCTCTGAACAGGGGAAAAAAGGGAAAAATGAAAAAAACGGAGATCAGAAAGACAACGAACTGAACCAAAAGTTTCGTATTGACCGATAGACGGAATGAAAAGAAAAAAAGGGATCAATCCGATTGACACAAGATCAAAGGATACAGATTCTTAAGGAACGGTAATTTGAAAGGAGCCACAAGATAAAGACCAGAGTGAGCAATGAAGAAAAACCCAAAAAGGGGGTCGACCATCTCCAGCTCCCTGCGTAGGGAAAAACAGTCAAGAAAATCGAGCCAAACAGATGAGTACGCCATTGGTCAAAGTGGGTAGCGCGCCAGTTATCAGTGACTCATGCTCTAAGGAAGCGACAGGAAAACCGTCACTGTAAAGGAATGATCCAGAGGAGGGTTAAAATTGGCGCAAGCAACCGACCTTTTCAACAAAACTAAAAAGACGTTTTGGAGGAGACAAGGGTGAAGGTCGCTTTGATCACTTAATGGGACTAGTGGGTCTTACAGACGAATGATCACCCTCAGATGGGGAGTTGGGTGCTGGCCGTTCGGAGAAACTCGGACCTGGAAAAAGGGAAATTGCGGCGTCTGGCACATCCCTGCAGTTTTTCGGTCGGGGTACTCAAGAAAAGCAGACTGACCTTTGGGACAGGACGTCAGGGGTTCGGGACTTGATAATCGAGAAACGCTATCCACCACGAATCAGTAATCATCTAAGCGGGTAAGGGGGGCCCATCAAAATGGAAAAACACACGGCGCTTATCCCGCGCCATGGATCCTTGTGAGCGGTGCGAGACTGTGGGAGGCCCGCAAGCCGCGGGGAAAAGCAAAAAGAAAGTCTTGGAAAAAAGATGTGGGCCGACTGCCGAGCAAGAGAATCGGTTTGGGGGGGTGCTGGCAAAAGAAGGGGGGAGACGGTCGAGGACAATGCCAGCTCCGGCAACAAAAAAAAAGGGTGCCATCAGTGGACTATTGGGGGGGGGACACAAACCTGGAGTTGCAGGAGACACTTCCCATGAAAGGTTTTTTCGGCCCCAGAGGGGCAATGACCTATACGATTACTACCAGGATAGGGGGGGGCGAGGATTCCTGGACGAAGGACTTTCAATCTCAAGAGATAAGAACTAAGGGACAAAAGCGATTTACCAGTTAGGTCGTCTGGAGTGGAAAGGGGGGGGGAAAAAACAGCTAAAGAAAAAATTGGGATAATAATAAATGGAACGTCGCAGACTCTCAAAGACAAACGCATCGTGCGCAGCACGTACTTGTGGGGGGGGAGGGGGAAAAATTCCCTTGGGGTCCTGTTCCTGCAGCTGCCCTCCTGGTATTAAGGAAACTGGGGGGGGGAAAAAAAACTGCCGCAGGCTGTGGGGCCTTGCCTCCCACGGGGAACAGGTCTTATGAGAAAATCAAGGAGCTGGCCAGGAAAAAACAGAAAAGGGGGGCTTAGGTTCTTGCAGTGGGTTGCCGTCGGCGGAATGTCCTCAAAAAAGCCGGAGAGGGAACCAACAAACCCGGACACCTTTGCGGCTCTTGGGGGGCGGACCAGCGCGGGCAAAAGAGGCATCTCTCAGGGACTTCAAGAAAATGCAAACTCAAAATCCCTCCCCGATACACACGGCTGGAAAAGAAAAATGGACTTGTACTTAGCCCTGGGGCCACTACCAAACACCCCCCCCCACCCCCGCAAACCAAAAAAAACCCCTCCCAAAACCCAAACAAAAAACCAAAACCCTCAAAACAAAAAACACCCCCAAGGGCAACCATTCTGTCAGTAAATCATTCTCCATGTGGAAGGCAATGCGGATAGCCGCATTATCCGTCGTACCATTGTCGTGAGGGGGGAGATCTAAGGAGAAACCTGGGGAAATCCTTTAGTCTGCCGTCTGCTTCTGGTCGAGGTAAGCTAAAAAAGAAAGCGAGACCCAATGCAAAGGGCATCGACAAAAAGTTCCTCGAGGGGCCGAGTCAGTCATCAAAGAAAAAAAACGCCAAAACGTGCGGTGTGGATCATTGAACGGGGGTCCGAGACAGAAAGACGTTCGAAGATAGATGAGGATCAAATGAGAAATCTAAGAAAAATAGGGGTTCCACTTCAGGCCGCTGGGCAGGTAGGTGAATTCCTCACACAAGATCCCATAGGGAAGAAACCAGGGTGTCTTTGTCTCGGGATAACAGCGAGATTTATCATTAAGGGGGATAGACGAGACCGGTTCCCTCAAGGCGGACTCGCAAGGAGAAGCCTGCTCGTAAGGGGGGAGGGGGCTCACAAGGGGGAAATTATGGTGTCACTAAAATCGCGGGGATCAAGGGTGCTCAGCTTTTGGGAGGGAGCCGGGGGCGAAAAGGGTCATAGCTCCCTTCCAGCCGTCTTGAGAGGGGGAAAGCTTGTCAAACGCTGGGATCGCCGCGAGAATTCAAGCTACTCGGAAAAAAAAGAGGGTACCCGAAAATGGGACGGGTGGTCGGGCGGGGAGTCTAAACGGCTTCTTTAAGGGGAAGAAAATGTAAAGGGGGGCACTTGAACTTCGCTCGAAAAGTAGATGATGGTGATGTGTAGCGAGGGAGGGTTAAGAGTCCTACGACCCTACGGCCCTAGGTGGTCTGGTCAAGAGATCAAAAAGAATTGGGACCTACTGCTCATGTGGCTCTAGAGGACAACGGAGCAGGTCTCCTGCCCCATGAAATACCGGGGAACAAAAAAAACGAAAAAAAAAAACAGGCATCGCATTGCGTTAGCACCAACCACGGGGGGGAGTATGCTCCCGAGACTTAAAACCAATCTGGTCCTTATGCAAAGGGAGAAAGGGGACACGAGCGAGCTCGAAGACCCGGCGAGTGTCCTTGGGGGAAAAAAGAGAATTGGAAAAAAAAGAAAAAAAAAAAAAAAAAAATTAAGCGATCCTAGAAAGAAAAAAACCAAACAAAAAAAGAACAACAGAAAGACAACATAGCCGGAAGGGGAGTTCGTCTCGAAAAAAAGCGGCCACTTGGGGAAGGTGTCTTCTCTCGGTCAGGAAAATGAAAGGGGGAGATAACGGCTCTGCCTTGGGAAGGACTTGGATATGGTCGGCAAAAATGGCTGACAAAGAACGGCCCATCGGCAAACCTCCTAAAAAATTCTACCGCAGGGAAAATCCCGTTTCTAAAAGAAGTGAAAAAAAAAAAAGAGGAAAAGAGGGGTCTGAATCTCAAGTGCAAAGTGCTACAGTTACCTTTATGGACGCCATAACAAAAAATCTGTCTGATGGGGTTATTAGAACGACGAAATAAGTCACTTCAAACAATTGTTCTGAGAATTAAACCCTGCTTCGCAGGGAAGGGTGAAACTGGAGAGGGGAGCAACTCCAGGGAGCGAAAAGGTCATGTTGAAAAACTGCAGACTTTGTCGAACTAACCCAGGCCAAAAAATCCGACGGTGGAAAGTACGGGGAAAGATCTACGTCTCGGAAAGATTAAGAAAAAAGAAACCGTGCCCCCCCAGGCTGCAGGACACGACTTGGCCCCTGGGGAAGTATAAGGGAAGGAAAAAAGCGTAAGCTGCAAAGCTTACTCAACTAAGAAAATCCTCAAGCGAGGGAATAAAAAGGATCCAGAGGGACTCCGGCGAAGGGAGTGGCCGTACCTCAGAAAGGAAGGAGGATGGAAAACAAAACCTTTAGTCTGGGATCGGAGAAGGACTTTAAGTAAGCATTGATCAAGGGGTCGGGGGGTCCGCGCGGGGAAAGAGCTGCGGATGACATGAGACGTAAAAAAAAAAGCGTCTGGAGTCGCTCAAGGGGAGAAAAGGAAGGGGAGTGAAAGGACCTGACGGGGGCCCGCCTTCGAACGGATCTCATTAAGGGGCGGCAGTGGGAGGACTCTGAAAAGAAAATTATTCCTAAGGGGGGTTGCTGCTAAATTCTCCGCAGGAGAGACTAAAAACCACAACTTATTATTACAGGATATGAAAAAGGAAAGCGATTCTCTCCGAACTCCAAAGAGAGTCTAATGGTTTATCAATCCTTCCGCACATGGGAGAAAGGGATAAAGAAAGGAGAAAAAAAAACCCCCCCACCCACCAAAAAACCCCACAAAAACCCAAAACAAAAAAAGCTAGGGAAGGGCCGGCCGTAAAGGTCGTCGGGAGGCCTCCTCGGCAAAAGAGGGGGGGAGAGGGGGGGAGGGGGGGCGATCAAGAGTAAAAGGTGTCCGGCCAAACTCTGACCTTGGGTCAATAGAGAAAAAGTCCTCTAACAGCCGGATAATCAATGTAAGCTTGCAAGTGATGTTTCATCGGAATAGGGGAAAACACGAAAATATCGACGGTACTAGCTTCGAGGGGGGATAAAAGGAATCGCTTGGGTAGAGGGGCTGAAAACGAAAAGCCGCTTTGCCGATCAGAACATGGTCATACTATAGGCCAGGTCCAGTAGGGAAGAAAGGAAAACGCGGGAAAAAGGGTCTTTCTTCCGACTTACTCCCCAAAAAACCGAAGCAGAGACAATCCGGTCATACTTGAGCAAGGAAAAAGAATCCGAAGGGAGGAGGTTTTCTACCAAGGGGAAATCAGGTGGGGGGGTGACGAACATCGCCGTATAGGCCGGTGATGAGCTTTCTCCATGAATGCGCGAAGTCCGGGAAATCGAAAAGGGGGTGGGAGCGAGTCGTAGGAAGGAAGAAAAAAGAAAACACTTTTGTCTGGCCGGGTTAATTCATAAAGGCGGTATATTACCAGGGGCCAAAGGATGAGAAAAAAGATTGGGGGAGGTGGTTACCGGCGGGAATAGGGAAGGGTTTGGAAGAAGTACGTCCTTGGGAAGGGGGGTCATTGAAACGTTCCGCAGGACGCCCAGAGCATAGCTTTTAAAAAGAAAAAAGGGCCGGGGGGTAACTGCGAAAAAAAAGTTCCTGTGTCCACGCAGAGAAGGGGATTGAATGAAGAAAGCCCCAGGCCGGGGGCCACATGGTGGTGACATCAAAGGAAGGCGCGGCTAGGGGTGTGTGAGGCTGCTAGAGCGAAGAGACCCTTGGGAAAAACTAAGTGTCCAACAATGAAAAAGCGACTCTCGTGTCGGACGAGGAGAGGGAGCGAGAGTGTCCGAAGTTCAATGCACGACCTCACGGCAGGCTGGGTGCTAAAAGGCGAGACCCATACTCAAACGTGGGTGGTTGTGATGTCTCCCCAGCGATTGAATAAGGGTCATGTCTGTGGGGTCCGCTGTGTCCGGGGGAAAACAAAAAAACGGTCATGGGGGAAAAAGAAAGAGAGGGCGGGCAAGTCATCTTCAGATAATTGGGCTCGACGGGGGGGGGCCGGGGGGGGTCAAAGAACTAATTCAGCCAGAATCAGGTGACAGAGAAAGAAGCGAGGAATATCCTAGAGAAGTTCAGGTCAGCTCATGGAAAAATTCCTATTCACATTCAAAGAGAAGGGAACGTCTAACGAAATTAGGTGGTAGTGCCAAATGGATACCTGATCCTATTCGGCGTTCATAGCACGCTTAAAGATCATAACCAGGAAAACAGCCAAAGGGGCATAAAGGGTCGCATGAAGATCCGCAGGAAAAAGCAGCCGAATCCGCACTACGGATTGGAAATATCCAGCTCCCCGGATTACAAAAAATACTAGAGGGGATCCTACCAAGGGGAAAGGTAGCCGGAAAGTCTCTCGGAAAGGTCAAGAAAGGGCAACAATCTCTAAGAAAGCGCAATCAAGGGGGCGAGGATAAAATCTGGAAAGATGACCTAACCTTGCAACATCGTGGACGCAATCTGTTTTTGGAGGGGGGGAATGTTTGATCAGAATCAGTAGGGGTCGGAGAGACGGGGGGCAAGAGAGGTCGGCGAGGGGAGGAGTTCGGAGATTTGAGCCTGTGGAGTCTACGGGGAAAAAAGATCGAATTTCGGTTTGGGGGAGTACGCTACGCCACGAAAGAAGGACACTAAAATGGACTTCCTTCTGTGGAGGAAAAAAAGGGAGCTCATCTATAACAGAGGGGAATATATACGACTGTGATAGAGCGACAGCTAAATGTCGCCCGAGGGGGGCAAGCCAACAATTATCACGGCGGGAAGAAGCCTTGTGAGAGGTGAGAAGTACGGGGAGGATTGCTGGAAAGCAAGCCGCATCGAACATTGAAGAGAGGGTGCAGAAGGCCGAAGCGCATAGTTGTTGTTTTTCTTCATATAGATGAGGGAATGGAAAGAGGAACCGCAAACCTGCCATCAAGATAAAACGCGAGGGGAATATCCCTGGATCGGGGCGGGACGGGGTGTCTGAAAACCTAGCATGAAATAAGAAGACAAAAATGCTGGGTCGGAATACGTAGCTGAAAGGGGGCTGAGGTCCAAAGAAAAGGGGGAAAAGCTTAGCTGTTTCTCGTCTTGCCGTGATGATGGGGGGAAATGGGGAGGTGACCGGTTGGCCAGAAATCACACCTTGTATTAACAGAGGAAGAATGGGGGTTACGAATGAGACAAAACTATCTTCAGCTCTTGAGTAAAGTAAGATGGGGGTGACCGACCGGTATTAAGTCTGCTCAATCTTAAGGGAAAAGGGAAGCAGGGTAGGGTACTCGTCTACATGGTGAGAGAGCTCTCAAATCCGGAAGCCTGAAGGCGTCAGCAGAGACGGCATCGGGCTAATTTAGGAGGGAGTAAGGGGTGCATTGATTCAATCCTCGAAGAGGAGACCGAATGAGGCAACACAACATAGGAGGGAGGACGACAGTTCAGATAAGGGACAACAAAAGAGAAAGGACACCATACGTGATCGTGAGAAGTACTCAGAAAACTGAACACTTCTTCGTTCAATCAAAAGAAGGGTCTGAAGGAGTGACTGAAGAAACTGGGAGGGCAATGCGATATATACAAAGTCTTAAAGAATATCGGAATAAGGGGGATCGAGCGTCAAAAAGGGAAAGACCACTTCACCGGGAGAGGTCTAGAAGGCCGGCAAAGGAACAGAAAGTACTATCACCTAGTTTCACTCCGCACAAAAAGGGAAATCATTATTGATCCGCACAGGCATCGCGCAAAAAGAAACATCGGGCGGTTTATCGAGGTTGAATAAAAATAAAAAACTCTTTCCTAACTAGATATACAACCGACAGTTGAGAAATACAGTAAAATTAATGCGCGGGGGACAAGGGGTTCGGGTTGGAGGGGAAACACGCCTCTCCAAAAAGGTAACAGCCAAGGGGATGTTCTCCTTGGCTACCGTAATCAAAAAGAATTTACCGAATGGCGCGAAAGGGGAAATAGCTTAAACTGCATCGGGGAAAGGTTACGGAAGGTGGGGAGGGGCTCAAAACTCCGCTGTGAGAAAAGAGCGCAGGGGGGATCGGAATGAGAAAAGTCGGGGGACTCCGGTGTCGGCATCTGAGCGACTTCCCGAGGAAAAGCCGAGGGGAGACTGGGGGAAATACTGAGATGCATCTTAATTCGCGTCTACTCGGTCGCGACAAAGGTGAGGTCTTGTCTTACTGATCCAGGTACCGTTGGGGGGGGGGGGGAAAATCGATGGTCACCCTAAAGGGAAGGAACTGGAAAAAGGAAGATTAGATGTTGGAGGAGGATAGAAAGGGGAGAGTCTACAGCCAGGCCGACCCGACGGCAAAAAATAGGCCGGGTCCTCGTCCAGGAGAGGAAGCAAAACTGGAGCCTTTGCCCGTCGGACCGTGTCGGGAGGGGAACCTACAAAAGACGGGTAACAAGGAAAGCCAGGGGGAAAAAAAAAAGACACCCAAAAAGGTTCTTATGGCTAAGAATGCCACCCCTGCTCCGTAGGGCAAGGGCATGGGAGGAAAAGCTCAAGCTCTCGAAAGGGGGGAAACCGGGCAAAAGGGGAAAGACATTTGTAACAGGGAGTGAAAAAGAAGGTCAAGAGGTGTTAGCAAGCCAAAAAGAAAAGACAAGCCGCACAGAGCCGTCATTCAAACCTTCTCGCACAAGACCACTGGGGCATGGGTCTTGCTCTGGGGAACCGTCCGAGGGGAAGGAAGGGGGTTGACATGAATGCCTCAAATGGGGGACAGGGGGACCATATATTTTAGTAGCTTGCGGCCTCGGAGATGGCCCATCTTACACACTAAGAAACCGGGGCGCCTTCCATAAACAAACAAGTCCGGGAAAGGAGGCTGCGTCAAAAGGGGAGAGAAGCTAAAAGGGGAAAGACGCATACCGGCACACCGGTAAATGGGGAAAACCGAAAAAAAAAAAGCTGGTGGGAGAGCCAATGTTGGATAGGAGAGAGACAAATTCACAAAGCTTGTGGCAGGCGATTAACCTTAAGAAGTAAGGAAAGGACTGCATCCCGGGGCGAGGGTTTACAAGGAGTCGGTGAGAAGAAAATCAGGAGGGAAAGACGGGGGGAAGTAAGAACTATGTCTGACGGGAGCATCGCTGAAGAGACATTTAAAAAGAAAGGGGGGCACGGCGGTGTTGCCTGCCTCCGGGAAAATGACCGTGTTCTTAATCAGAAAGACTGGGAAAGAAGAAGAAGCGAATGTGGCAAGGCGGAGAGAAGAGCGGCGAGAAGGAAATCGCAAGAGAGCGACACAAAAAAGGCGTCCTTGTAGGGGGGTATTGGAGAAGAGAAGTCGACTATTAGGATTTGGGGAAGGAGTGGAAAGAGGAAAACCGGGTAGGGGGTTGATACGAAATATCTAGGAACCCCTCAAAAGCGGACGGGCCTATATTCTACGAAGGCGGGCCGAACCGACGGGCACGGCCCTTCGCTTGGAGGGCTAAAGAGGAGGAGGGGGAGACAGGGCGAAAGGGGGGGGAAAAGGAGGGTCAAACGTAGGGATTTCTGGGGAGAAGAGAAGG
>Ga0179593_1354110_pt1 | contig 20385 bp, 21 predicted proteins | sample CZODoug2_1_08_16_FD_185931 | JGI IMG/M metagenome (GOLD analysis project Ga0179593, IMG submission 185931) | Vadose zone soil fungal communities from Angelo Coast Range Reserve, California, USA - CZODoug2_1_08_16fungal (PacBio error correction) | ecosystem: Environmental > Terrestrial > Soil >...
AGGTGACAATCTTGTCAAAGGCGATATCACAGTCAGAGCAAAAAAGAGGGGCGGAGGAAGGGCTTGTAAAAAAGGTTAGGAAGAAAAGATTGGGGGCCGGTAATAGATGAAAACTGGCAATTTGGGCGGCATTGACAATCCACGCTCCAACGCAGGAAAAGTACTCTCTTTCAACTATTGAGGTCTTAAAGAAAACAGCAAGCTCGTCTATTTAAGGGACGACTTCTGTTGCCAAGGGGCGGAATAGTTGACGAAGGGAACAAAACATAAATTGACACGAAAAAGCGAATGGAGAAGGTGTCCCGTTTTGGAGATGACATGTCGCTTGGAACGGATCTGAAAGGGTGCCTTAGGAAACTGGCTACCGGCTTTCACAGGTCGACTCACATCGGGGGAAGATCTGCAAGAATCCTGTCGGTTGCTGGTATCATCGGGAAGCAACTATTAGAAGGTATTGTAATGGCGCAGGGCAATGGGAAGGAATATTCTCGAAGGGACAGCTGGGGAGAAATTCCCGTGTCTTTGAGTTAGGGTGTAGAATTTTTCCCCAAGGTAAAACGAAAAATTAACAAACCATAGAAGCCTGATGTACTTCTGGGTCAAGAGGGAGCGTCACAAAGTGGGTATTTTGGGGGGGGGGGGAAAGCGGCGTTGTAAGGAAGATCGGAGGGATAAATGCAAAACCGGTCTCGAGAGGGCAACCGGGAAAGAGAAAAGCATGAAGGGGCAGGAAATGTCGAGAAACCTCGAGGAAAACCGCCTTCATATGAATGCACGGGAAAAAGGCGTTAAAAGCTTGAGGAGACAGTCAAAAAAAGAAAACAAGAAAACTAGCCTCAGAAACGGTGAGTCGTTGCATCCACTCATGGCTGTGTGGGTGGTGGGGCGGGTTTCAAAAAACAGCCCTTCATGGTCGGTCACGAACACCCGCAAGAGACAGTGGTGGAGTCCTCATGCAAGCAGAAAGGTGTTTTCGGAAAAAAGCAAAAAACCGCCAAAGTGGCGCCAAGTAACAAAAAAAATGTCAGTTCACCTGTCGTTGGGGAAGACGGGGGGAAAAGTGGGCGAATGGTAAGGGCAGGGGGAAGCAAAACGTGCAAACCACAGGCGGTTGGAACTCTCCTCAAGGAAGGAGGGGTACAGACACCGCAGCATATGGCAATGAGTTAGCTTGGTGCGATGGCGTGCACCATGACCGCGGGGTCTGGGGTGTTGGGAGGGCAGCAAACGGGAACTTCTGGGAATGGTGATAGTCTTCGGGAACAAACTCATGACAGCATTGGGGATCTACAGACAGGGGGGGGCGTAGTACAGGACTATATGTCATCGCGGGTTCGGTTCTAAGTAATATCTTGGTCAAGTACCGGGGGGGTTCAAGGGGGTGGGGGGGGGGGGGGGGGGGGGGGGGGGGGGGGGGGAGGGGGTGGGGGGGGGGGGGGGGCAACGATAACTGCGGCGTACGGTCACAGGGTGGGTAAGGAATCACGCAGGGGTCAATGAAAAACAGGTCATAAAAACAAAATCGGTAAGATGCCAGTCACATATGCCAAGGACCGACGATAGTAAAGGAAAGGAAGCATGCGCCTTTCAACATCCAGAACGCCTGCATCTAAAATTCACATGCGAAAAACCATTCCAGAACGGGGGGGGAAACTATTTTTGGGGGGCGGAGGAGAGCGCCCATATAAATCAAACGTTCTGGGATGCTGGGCGGTGACGCGGAAAAAAAGCGGTCCAGAGGGGGGTTATGATCTGGCAATAAGAAAAACCTCCGCCGAGACTCGCAGTGGAAAAAAGGGGACCCGGCAGGAAAACCACAAAAAAGAATATTCATCATGTCGAAAACAACGGTAAAGCAGGGACGGGACACTCGGGACTGATTACCGGTTATATGGGCAAAAGAGCAAAACCTCGGGTTTCCTGGAAGGGGGCCGTTGAAAATGACGAGAGGAAACAAAAACGATAAAATCATGAAAAAATAACAAACAGCAGGACTGGAAGAAAGAGGACTATGAATCTGATAAGCAAAAACTCGACAGGCCTCGGGTGCCGTCCCGAAAACGGGATGCATTTAAAAATCGGTTGCCGGCGTGGATCCTTCAAAAAAGGAACGGGGGGGAGGGGATGGTAGACGGGTCAAAAAGGGCGGTAAGCGATTTGTGACCGGGCGACTTGCAGGAAATCAGCAAAGACTCTTCTTTGATGAAGAAGCCGCTTCGCGGCGGAAAGCGCTGATAGAGGGCAACCTTCAGAAGCAAGGGGACAGAAATAGTTAAATGACGCATGACCATGCGCTCTCCACCCAGACTCGGAGATGGGAAATTTGGCTGGGACATTGTCGAAAAGTAGAAAAAAAGTGAAACTACAAAGGGTTGGGAAAACAGACCGCACGATCGAACTGTAAAAACGAGGCCCAAATCAAGGGGGGTCGTGGGCTTATGTAAACTCATGTTGCGCTAGTCAAACGCTCATGGGAGGGGCCGAACGACAAAAACGACCTCGGAGATCGGATCCACTAGCATAGCCAGCGGGGGGAGGTAAGTGAAAAGCTGCGAATGAGGAAAAAAAAGAAGAGACTACGAAGGCGAGGTCGAACACCACAATTTCGAGGGGAGAAAAAAATGAAAAAGAGTCAAAGGGAAAGGGCGCTGCAGTGGTATCCGAAGGCCAATGTCTATTGGATGGAATGGGACATCAGTACATCAGCCAAACTGGTTATCCCGCAAGGCAATGGTGAAATAACGTCAACACCTGAGGGGTAAAATTTGCGTCTGGAAGGCAGGAAAGAAAGTCAACGGATGGAGATTCAAAAGAACGCAATTCTATCCGCAGACCGGCAAAAAAGGAAACAAAAAAAAAGGGAAGTAGAAAGAAAAAAAAAACAGGTTGACGAGTCCGAAGACACTAAAAAATACGGAGTTGAGTAATGCCGTTCGAGTCAAAATCACAAAAAAGTGCACCGTGAACCCCTGGCAAAAAAAAAACACCCGAAACGGGTGGGACCGGGGAAAACAAGTTATGCGAGCGGAAGGCCATGAGACCAGGGGATCGAGAAAGGGGGGGGGGAGGGGCACTCACAACAAGTCGAGAAAAAAAAAAAACTAAATGCATAACGGTTGATAGCAGTAAGGGTAGGAGACAAGAAGGGGTTCTTGAAAGAAAGCTGGAGCTCAGGTGCGCAAACTCTTAGTGCTTAAGGCCACGTTCGCTCGCAACTTGAATCTAAAAAAGTTCGCCGGAAAGAAAAAAAAGTTACGCGCGAGGGGATTGGGGAAAAAAAAAGGCGGGGTTAAAGATCAGCACCCATCTCATTCTTAATAGCCGTACATGAAATGGAAAGGTGTACATCGTCTTGGCCAGGGCCCGCAGCGGCGGGCAATCGGGAAGAGGTAAGCGGCAAGTCCAGGGGAAACCGAATTGGGGACTCGCAAAAACGGCGCTAGCGTTGGCTCACTAGAAGCCAAAGCGGGCTCCCTTAACCGAAAAAAAAGTCCGAGTTTTCAGGCGTTTGTCGTCGTATAAAAGAGATCAACAACAACAGAATATTAAAAACGGAGGAGTGAAAAGGTAGAGGTAAAAGCCCCTTAGAACTCGGCTTTATCGCGCATGGGGGGATACGATTCAATTAGAAAAGAAGAAAAAAAGGGCGGGGGGGGGGGGAACGAAAGGTAATTCACAAATAAAACATTCGACAATATCGCAAAAAAAATTCCGAGGAACATGGAAAAGATCGGATGGGGTGAAATCCGAGATAATGGATGTATCAAAGGCGCCTGGGTGGGTTTCATCATCACTCAAAACAGCCCGGTCAAAGCGAAACGCGCACACGGGTAAGGCTCAGCAAAAAAGCGGGGAGGATGCATTTTGGAAGAAGAACATGAAACGGGGTGCCTCGCCTACTGACAAGGGTGGGGTGGGGGGGGGGGGGGGGGGGGGGGGGGGGGGGGAGGGGGGGATCACCTAAAGGGGGGAAACACAGCGTGGGCAACACACTATCAAAAACAAGAAATTGCCTCTTCTGACAAAAGCTTAAGAAGCGGGGAAAGGGAAAAAAGGATGGGGAGAAGGGGGCTCGTAGCTTCCGACGTCGAATCCACGACATAGAAAAGGCTTGCATGTGCGGACGGCAAAACAGTTGAATAAAAGAGAAACAAATGAGGAAAAGGCGTTGAAAAAAATTGTTCGAGGAATTTTTTTTCAGTGGAAACAAAAAGAGGGAAAAAAGGAACCAAGGACCAGAAGGGTTCAGGCAGAAAACGCGCCTTACAGGGATGGGAGCTGGTCAGGGCAAGCATAACTTGTTTGTGCCGGGTTCTGACGGGGGTCGGCAGATAAAGTTTGCGGAGGAATGACTTATGGTCAGGGAAAAAAAACATGACAGGAAAACAAACATAACTTCCGGCGGTGCGTCATTCAAAACTCAACTGGGGCGGGAAGGGCAGCTGTAAACGGGGGATATTAAAAGAAAGGGGACAAAATCAGCGAAATTTGGCAGAATCTTCAAAGGCTAAGTCAATTGTACGGGGAAAGGGGAAAGCAGGCCAGAAATGAAAGGGGGAAAACGCGGCGCTCGCTAGACGAGGAGGAAAATTGTAGGAAGCTAGGGGGCGAAGGCGGGGGGAACAGGGGGGTCGAACCATATCAGAACGAGACAGTCCGAACAGTTGCGCGCCAAACACACCTTGAATAACAACTAAGCAAAAAAACTCTATGTGCGCGGGGTGGATATATGCACGAGGGGCGTAGGTCCTAAGAAAAAGGAAGGAAAAATACTGGAATCTTAAGGGGGTGCCAAGTCAAATGCCTAAAAATTCTTTAAAAAACCCGATGGGGGGGGGTACTGAAGGCGAAGCACGAAAAAAAAGGGATGGTAAAAGGCACAGTGAAGGGCTAAGGCGTCTACCGCATAGCTTGGACCGCGGGTGATTATGCTCGAGAGTGGGAAAAAGAAAGCAAGCAGGGGAGAGGGATACATAGAAAAAACCACATAAAGATATTACCCTCTCGAATAGAAAAAAACCGGAAAGTCGCTACATTAAAAGAGAACGCCCAGATGATCAGGCACTGCACGCACCTTGAGCTATGTGTGGGGGTTAGAGATGACTGTTCTCGTGCTGACGCAGAAAAAAAAAAAAAAAGTTGGCCTTCAGGGGTTCAGGTGGGGGGAAAGGCGATGAAAGGAACCCGAGAAAAAGAGAGTTGTAACCGAGATCGGAAGAAGCAAAAGATCCGAAGGGCAGACGAACTTGCCGTAGGGGGATAAGGGACGTTGGGGGTCAGCTGTAAGATAAACGCGCAAGAAGGGGCAACTCCGGGCGTGGGGGGTCGTTTCGGTTGCTGAGGGGGGTCAACTCGAGTACAAAACTCCGCGCCAGCTTCAAGACTGTTAACAAGAAGAAAAAAGCGCGAGGGTTCGTGATCTGCGCGAGGCTCCAGGGGGGGCAGCACCCAAAGGAGGGTCATTTGACTGTTGGTCGGAGAAAAGGGGAGCGGGGCAAAGTGCGATCATTCTGACGAATCGTTCTGGGGGGCCAAGGAAGCAGGAGGGATGACCTCGTTAAGCCGAATGAGTTAAAAACAGAAAGGTTTGGGATGGACCAACGCGTGTTGGGAGCTGGTCAACAGGGAATAGCCGCGGGTGTGGCCGTTCAGCAAGTCTGAAAAAATTTACGACGAACGATCAGACACTGGGGGAAACTTTATCCCGTGAAAGAGAAGACCGCGAGGCCGAAAAAAAAAGGATCAGCTTTAAAGGCTCCAGGAACCTTTTGCCAGGGGTGCAGCAAATAGAGTTCTGGGGAAAAAGAAAAACAAAGAAAACATTGGGCCAGGGGAGTTGCGTGGTGGGACCGAAGAGTAAATGATGGACCCGCAAAAGTGAGGGGTGGATTTTGTCGAAGAAAGGCGCAGAGTCCCGCCGAAAAGAAGGAACTTGGGCGCTGACAACGGAACGGATTTGTGGGGTGAGCACACGAATCGATTTTCTGGGATTTGTGACAGTCGAACAATGGAGCTTAGATCCAAAGGGGGGTTAGGAAAGGAGGAGGGAGAGTGCCTAAGGCATGAGAATGGAAACAACAAGGCCATTAAATTGATGATGACCATGGCAAACCTTATTCGCGAATGGAACAGTTGAGGCAAGATCCAATTGCATTCAGTATTAAATCGGGGTCGTGCCGGTCCAGATGAGCTGGTCGATGAAGTGTGCGAGCTGAAAGTAAAGGCTCTTACACGAGGATGAATCTCGAAAAGATCCGGGAAACTAAGAGGGCACCCACCAGAGGATAACAGACACTTAAAATGAGATCACAAATAGTGAAAATCGGGGGGTGGGATTGGATGAAAGGGTTCGAGAATGGTGGGTGATTGACTTGGGTTTAAAAAAAACTGGTAAAAATTCGAGAAGCCCTAAAGGGAAAAAAAGACGAATTTGGGAGGAACCAGAGGGGGGTTCATGGGTATTCGGGATGCAGCTATACGACGAAGCCGTCATAGACCCTGTATAAAAATGTGAAAAAAAAAAAAAAAAAAGGGGTCAAGGGAGGTTAGGTTCAAGACTAACGGAAAAAGTAAATTCGACTATCCTACGCACACCGCGAATAAGCAAGAACAGTCACAAAAAAAAGAGCAGAATCACTCACGGAAAAAAAACGCGGCACAAATATCTTAAACGCGTTGAAAAACGGAATTGGGGATATCTCATCCGCAGTTGGGGCTTGCGCTGCGCGCAAGTCGGCCAACGGAAGTACTCAATATCAGAAGGGAAGTTGTAATTCGTGAAGTCGCTGGGAAAAAGGTCAAAACCATACTTGCAGGGAAAGATAAACAACCAGCGAGTAACTGGAAAAACTTTCCTTAACCGAAAGGGGGTGGGTATCGGGACGATCAAAGGATGATTCCAGTTGCCGGGAAAACCACTGCCAAAAGATGTTCAATCCTAATCAGAAAAAAGCAAAGTAACCAATGCCGTGTTGCGGCAAGTCGGGGAAGGGAAATGTCACTGCCACAGGGATACGCCGGTGTTATCCTTATGTTCACGAAGGTAAGGGCCCTGATCATAAACTGCGGGGTGGAACTGCTGCGCAATCAAAGGGAATTCAATTCTCCTACCTCTTGGCTCTGATATTGAACGGGTCTAAGGGATAGAATGAGGATCGCGTTCGCACTTCCCGATGTGCATCGGGCAGTCACGTTTGTCTTGGTCGTAGAAAAAGGGAGGAAACTCTTGGGGGACCCTCACGGAAAATAAATATTAGACTAGGGAGAGGGATTGGTAAAATCCACGACGTCGGAAAGGGTGTATCAAACGTAACTAAAACCACTCTTTCTAGTCATGACGGAGGTACGGGGCAGGGACACACGATCCCTAAAAGGAGTCATTAACACATGAAACGGAGAGCAGAGTCCTCAAAAGGAAGCGCTACAAAGAGTGGCGAACTGGATAGGAAAGAGGTCTTTAGAAATGATAAGGGCAATAATAAGTGAGATGCGTGGATAGTAAGGGGGAAAGTGCAGCGGGCCAAATAGAAAAAATTCGTTCAGGCTACTCCAATGGGGAAAAAACTAGCTCTCAACAACAAAAAAAAAAAAAAAAAAAAAAAAAAAAAAACGAGAGGAGTAAAAGAGAATACTAAAGGGGGGAGGGGGAAAGCTACAGAAGGGGGGGGGAGGAATTTGGTGAAAGAGAACCGGACAATCTATAGATCATCGTAAAAGGGTATCGGCCCATCAAAGATCTCAAGTAAAAAAAATCGAAATGCGTCTCCGATACAAGGCTCAAATCGAAAAAAAAGTAGTCGCCCTTCTGCACGGGGTGAAGGGTTGAAAAGAAAGGGAGTCGGGGGAAAGTAGCTCCGCTTCAAACAGGAAAAGGAAGGACATGGCGGGGAGGGGGGGGAAGGCTTGAACGTTGTTAAAACCATCATCGCCATCAATATTGCGTTGGAGCCCAATCCGAAGAAAAAGGGAGACATCGGGGGGCAAAGACCAAGGGGCTTGGAAAAAGCAGGAAAAGAGAAAGCTGGCAAGGCGATCATAACAGGGACTAGACAAGGGAAAACCGGTTTCAATACCGACCGGGGGGTAAGATGGCTTCAGTGAAAGGGATGATCGAGTGTTCTTTCACCCTTCGGCAGGGGGGTGTCGGCGGGACCCCTATCTGATAAAAAATCAAGAACTACAAAGGGGGAAAAATCCCTTGGTTGCCGCAAGTACATTCTTATAAATCGCTAGAGGCGTAGAATACAAATGGGTACGGTATATTCATTTGTACTAGTGCAAGGACACAGGAAGGGGGGGGTGGAGGTGGGAGGCCGTCAGACTTCACTAGGACGGCGAAATAAAATAAAAGAGGTGATCTGTATAAAAGTGCTTGGAAAAAAAAACTTTGGATATTTATAGTGGGAAAGTGCGTTACGCAATCCGGCAGGGGAGGGCAATTTCGCAGCCAAGCAGGGAAGAATAAGAACATACGCTCCGGCGAAGTCTTGAAAAAGGCGCCGGGGGACACGGATGGAGCTTTTAGAAAAGAAGGCGCCGAAAGGTCGATGGGGGGGGGGACGGAAAAGGGGTGGCACACATAGAGGCAATCTCTGCGAAAAATTGAAAGGAGGGTCCCCTCTGTAGGAGACATTTGAGCTTCGTAAGTTACGGAGGGGTAGCTCCGGATAGGACTTCTAATTTAAAACACGCACTAATGCATAAAAGCTTCACTTCAAAAAGAAAAAAAGGGCGTGTGCTGAGACAAAGGTTGTGTTTTCGCGCAACGACCGGATGTCGGGGGTAGGCGGAGTAAAAAGGGGGCCGTGGAAAACGCGACAGGAATAGGGCCGGGTCTCGAAACTTAAAAAATTAAAGTCGTCAAGGGTGTTTACAGGGAGGGGGGGAGGAGGGGTTTTGGAAAGGAGGGGCGAAAAAAAATTACAACATAAATATGGAGGGTATGTCGACTAACGGTTCAAACGAACTTGGGGATCAGGTCGAAATTGGAAATGGGTTGCAATCGCATTTGAAACTGGGAGCGAGTTAAGAGGGAGGCGAAGGCCGCGAACAAACCTTTGCTTCTGCGAAGGAGAAGCGAAGAAAGATGTAAAAGAGAGTGCGAAAAACAGAAAGGAAGGAAGGGACGATCAGTGAAAAATGACGCATTAAAAGCAACCCGTGAATGGTGCAAATAAGCAGAAGGGGATCGGGGGGAAAGAACAAAGTCATGGGGAGGGAGGATCGCACGTAAACCACTAACCGTCGCATCGAAACCAATCCCTGGATTTGAAGAAAAAGCCACGATAAAAAGGGGGGGTCAGTGGAAGATCACCAAAGGGGTGCAAATTCAAAAAATCAGCAAAAACGTGTCGGGGGGGAGGCGCAGCCGGGGAGAATTTAAAGGGGGGCCAAGGGGGCCAAAAACTTATAGCGATGAACCGCCGGTGGGAAAACACTCTAGGAAAAATGGGGGCGAAGTCGAGTTTCCTCATAGAAACATGCCACATTCAAACTAAAAAAGAAAAGGGGGTGGGGGTTAGGGGGAGCGGGTGTACAGGGGTGATGAGTGCCCATATTGAAGCTGCATTTGGGGTCTGGAAAAGGGTGGTGGAAATCTTCCTGGAGGGTAGTTCTAGGGGGGGTCACTTAGTGTAATAACTGATCTCCGGCTATCAAAGGCGCAAAGACATCCTGCGTGAGAAGACAGGCTCGGGCGGAAAAGGACTCAACAGAGGAGGGGGCAGGGGGAGGCGTTCTCTGGTTAGATGGTGCACTCGGGAGGGGGGAGATGCAAAAAAAAGAAAGGGCTTGGGGTCGTCGAACGGAATCGAGTTAGCAAAGAAGGGACAGAATGATGCGACAAGTTACATGGCGCGAATACTTCACCAAAGGCTGTAATACGCGACAACCAACATAACACAACACAGACGGCGGGGGGAGGCAAAGAAAGGAGTTCTCAGGGGAAAGAAAAACGGAAAAGAGAAAAAAAAAAAGAATAGACCTTCTGCGCGAGGGGCCGTCACATAAGCAGGGCGTCACACGCGCCGGCCACGTCCCACGAAGTGGAAAAAAAAAACGACACAGGGAGAGTCCTCGTGTCTAGAGGAAAAGAGAGAAAGCACTAGAGGGGGGGAAAAAAGGGCGGTGAGTGGCGGCGACCGGAATGAGCGAAGCTAACTGCTACTATCTAAGTGCATGGGTGCACTCAGACCTACTAAAAGAACAGTTAGTTCTGATAGCGGGACGAGCTCTTAGAGAAAAAAAGCAACCGGGGTAGTGCCGCGCTGGCTTACATAAAACACGGTAAGCGGTCGAGGAAAAAGACAGAGTGCAGACACATCTGTTCGGGGGGCTCGCCTAGCCGCGACCTAGAGGGAGAGTGAGGAAAATGAAGAGTGCAAAAAGAGGGGCTCAAGCGGGAAGGGGCGTGACAAAGTCAAATAACAGTAGGACACCGGGAGGCTCACAGGGTTCGCAGCAAGTGTGGAGAGGGTAAAAGGAAGCAGAAAATGACCGCAAGGAGAATGAGAACTGGAAAAGAGACACCCAGGCTGAAAATACAATAACCTGTCAGGTCTAAAGCCGGACAAGGAGGCAAGTGGGAAATATGGAGAAAGAATGGTCGGATCCGGAAAACTCCGTGTAGAGTCAAAACCTGACCTTGGGCTGGGGGACAGAAGGGGTCTGGGTGGTGGGGGGTTGGGGGAGGGGGAGCGGGTGGTGGGGGGGGTAGTGAGGCGCGGCAATGTGCAGAGGGGCGGAGCGCGGTAAACAAAAACCCAAAAAATGAACCAAGATTGATTAGCAAGAATAAAAAAGCCAGAGGGCCAGGGGTTCGGGCAAGAAAAAAAGCGGGAAGGCGGGGTGGCACACCCCGGGGGGGGGGACGGTGGGGGGGGGGAGGGGGGTACGTGGCGGGGGGGGAGTTCGGCGGAGCTGATACTGTCATGACCAGAACGGAGAAGAATTACAACGGCAAGAACCCACTGAAAAGAAAAAAAAAAAGCGGGAAAGAGACAAGGAAAAGAAGATTCCATCAAAACGGGCGCGCAGTGGAACTGCACGCCGGCGAGCGGAGGATGTAGGTACGGTGGACGCGGCGCAAACGCAGGGAGGCAAAGAAAAGGAAGAAGAGGGGAAAAAAAAAAGAGGATGAAGAAAAGAGGCGTCAGCTAAGCACAAGCTCGCTATGGTCAAAGAATGGCGGAGGCGAGAGCGAGGGCCCCTCGTAATCAAACAAGCCTGCCGGCCGGGAGAAAAAGAAAAATCTGAGCCAGCAGGACGCAAAGAAGAAAAAAAAACCGACTGCACACGGAATCTTGAAAAGAAGGGGATCTTTCGGTCTCTGTGCGGAAAAACAGCCAGAAATGACTCTGGAAAACTTTGTCACCAGGGCCTCGGGTGATTTAACAATGGGTGAAGGGGCGGTGAGGGAGGGAAGATGGACGGGGGACGAGTCAAATTTAAAAAAAAACGGACGATCGGATGCTGGAGGCAAAAGGCGGACACGTGTCGAGGCCGACATATGGTCGACCACGGACAAGGGAAACCGCGGCAAAAAAACATCTTCAGGGGAAAAAGGAGGAAAACTCGGCAAATGGGGGAGTGACATTTCTTAAATAAAAACCCGAAAATGTACTTTCCTAAGAGGTTGCAAAAAACTAACAGCTCATGAGAGATGTGGCCAAAACCTGCCTCTCAAAAAGGGGGGAAAAAAAGAAAAAAAATCGAGAAAGAATACTGCACACAACCTCTGAAGCACAAAAAAAAGGGCCAAAGAAGGGGAAAGAATTTCTTTAAAGGGGAAATCCGAAAAAGAGGCTGAGTATCAAAAATGTGGTAATACTCCTGTGTCGAACCACGTGAAAAAAAGTAAGAAAAAAAGACCGTTCTTGACGGAAAAAAGAGGGGAAGAGACTTGTCTGGGAAAGGAGGGGACCCTTCAAGGAAGGCAGGAAAAGCCCGGGAATAGCAAAAAAAGTTGCATTAGCCAGAAGGAGGAAGGGGGGGAAAAAAAAAGGGTACGACGCGGGGGGGGAGCTAATATCAGAAAAGCAGAACGGCGATTAATTAAGGAAAAAAGGCAACCTCCACGGGGGAGATCCTCTGACCGGGGTGCACTTACGAGGGGGCGGGGGGGGAGTGGGGGGGGGGGGGGATGGAAATAAAAGACAGCGCTATTATCAAAAAAATGAGTGCTTCAGGTAACAGTAATGTCCGCACCCCCATCAGTCCCGGCACACGATTAAGATCAGAAAAAGAAAAATAGCGCAGGAGGGGGACGCCTGGGGTATGAGCGAGAGGCAAGGCTAAGGACTCCAAAAGAGAGAGAACAGAAAAATATAGTTGCAAAAACTTGCAAAAAACTAAAAAAATTTTTTTTACCGGGAGCTGCAGCGTCCAGCATAAAGACAAAGGATGTACTCACGATGAAGCAGACAAATCTCATCACACACAGAACGGGCGTCGCAAAAGGAGCGCAAGGGAGGCTGGGTCTAAGTTTTGGCGGACAAAAAGTGGGGAAAAAAGGGGGAGTCAGGGTCAGGGAGGAACGCGATCGCTACAAGGAAAATCGCAAGATCAGCCGAGCGACAGTACGCCGTTCATCTTCCATCAAAAAAAGGAAGCATCAATGAAACCCCTCCCTATTCAGTGGAAAAAAAAAAAAAGGAAGGCAGAGCATAAGAAAGAAACAAGTGCCTTGAGATAGAGAACCATCCCGGAACCTACGCCTATAAAAATAGAATGGGACTCTTCAGAGGAGAAAGTAAAAAGACCAAAAAATTGGTCACAAAACGGACCTGCGAGAAAAGGAGCTAACGTATTGGGTACCAGGAAAATGGGGTTTCGGGCACTCGCAAGGACGGAAAAGAAATTCGGCGTACTCCGTACCCTAGGGGAGGGGGGGGGGGGACTTTAATGGGGAGGGCGAGCAAGCAAGAAATGGAAACACAGGAATAAAACAGGGGAAGAAAGCTAGCGTCAATCACACATGTGAACGAAGGAAGAGTAACTAAAAATGTGGACGGGAAAACTGTGAAACCGGAACGCATATCAACACAGCATCCATCCAGAAAGGGGGGGTAGGACCAGGATAAACGGGTACCGCAAGGAGACATGCAACGAATTGCAGAAGATACTGGGGAACGCGGACGAAAGGAGAATGGGACAGAAGCCTCTTTAAAAAAGAAAAGGCGGGGGACCGATAAAAATACTTAGTAGAACTGCAGTCACCTAGAAGGAGGAAAAAGGGGCCAGGAGAAGGGACTGGAGGAAGGAAAGAAAAGGTACGTTTACAGCATGGAAACATCGAACAAAAAAAAAAAAAAAAAAAAAAAAAAAAAAAAAACTCTGCCGCAAGCAAGGGTAAAGGAAAACAAACAAGGGGAGAGGGGCAAAAAAATCTAAGGGAGGAGGTCTCTAACTTTAAAAGAAAGACGTGACACCCAAAGCAAACTGAAACGTCACATGAGGAGAGATGGACAAAAAAAGCCGTGCAAAACGGGCTGGTAAAAGGCTGGGACCTGATAAGGGTTCTAATGATAACAAGGAAAGGGAAAAGAGCCAGAGCAGACAAAGAGAAAAGGACGGCCCACTAAATGGACCACACGAACGCACAGGTAGAAGCGCACGTTGGTCTTTCCTGAGCTTTACCATGTAGAAAGGGGGCTGGACAGGGGTGCAAAAAAACCGAAAAAGACAATGACGGGCATCTGTGGTCGGCGAGGGAAAAAACGTCCTATCGACTGTGCGAAATGCACGATCCTCGGCAGAACAATGTGGGGTCTCAAGAAACGGGTGAGCACGTGACGCGGAAAAAAAAAGGGGGTGTGTTGGGGGGGTGTTTGGGGGTGTCTCTGAAATGGCGAATGTAGGCAGCAACAACGGGGTGAGCCTTATTAGGGACACGATCTTAGTTAGAGAAAAAAAAGAACACTACGGGAAAGGGGACGCCTGGTAAAGGGAGGTGCAATTGCAGCTACCACCCGCAGCCGAAAGTCGTTGGCGGGAGGGGGGGGGGGGGGGGGGGGGGGGGGGGGGGGGACGGAGGGGGGGGGGGGGGGGGGGGGGGGGGGGGAGGAGGGTTCGGTGTGTGGTGTTGGGCGTGGGGGGGGGGGGATGGGGGGCCCCCGACGCTTCACAAAAAGTCACTTTCCCTCGTCGCCTTGCTTCCTGTCATTCTCTACTCGCACGGGAGGGAAAGCACATACAGCAAAAGGGAATGAGAGCTTACTTAAGCCGGGAAAACTTTCTGATCTTCGAGGCTGGGGGACTAGGAAGGTGCATTAAGATCAAGCTGTTCGTCAAGGTTGTAATGAAAAAGAAGAGGAATCAAACGGAGTGCGGTCGGAAGACGACTATTATTGGAAGGGGGGCAAGGCAGGGGGCACCTCGCTGTAAGGGCCGGGGGCGTACCACGCAACGAAAATTCGTAGCACACAGCATCATACGAATCTTTGTCCGGTGAAAAGAAAAACAACGCAGTAAAAGGAATGATGGGGGCGGGAGGGACATTAGTAGAGTGGGAGAAGGGAGAAGTCTCTCAAGAATACTCGGGAGGACGGGTAGTGTTCATGTCGGGATTCAAATTTTGCCATGAAACCACGAAAAACTTTTCTTTCTAGCGAGAAGCCTTGGGGCGGAACAAGCACGGGAGATGACAGAGTGATCACAGAGAGCACTAACAATGGCAGCGTCCAAAGAGCAACATGTCTGGTACCAAACACAACGTCATTTGTCCGCCTCAGAAATGATCCAAAGTTACGACCTGAAAAGGACTTGACGAAGGACATGACAAGGGGGGGGAGGAAGGGGGCCCAAGGGAGGAGGGACCGTGGTCCTGGTGCGGTCTGTCGAATGTAAGAAGAAGTGCTAACAGATCAAGTCTTCTTCTTTGCCTGGCTCCCGAAAAGGGAAAAAACTGATCAGGAATAAAAAGGTTCCTCACCAACAAAAAGCAGATGCGCTGCGCACACGGCTGATAGCTCAGAAAAGAAAGGGCCGAATCAACCGTGATGCTCAACCAAAAATACAACCATAAAACACTAAGAGGGCACAAATAGGAAAAAAAAAAGGAGAGGAGGGGGGGATAAATGAAAAAGAAGAACAGGATGCGATAAGAGGGAGGGGGGGTAAACTAATAAACCCTGGGTACGCCTCAAAAAATGACGGGAGATTCGAGTTCCAAATGGGGGAGGAAGCGGGGTCGACAACTCTGAAGGGGAAGGGGGAAAAGACAAGGAAAAAGGGGGGACGCAGTATCTCACAGGGCATATGTGGTCAGAAGGACGGCGGACGGAAAAATGGGCCAGAAAATTCAAGGGGAAGGGAAAAAAGGGTGTCGAGAATGGGGACACCAATGCATGGAGGGCGAGCCGGTGCGCTGGTCACGTTAAATGAGAAGAACGGAGGCAACATGGAGGACGATGGCCATACAGGCAGCGCGACTCTTAGTCGGGAAAAGAGGCGAAAGCAAATGAGCGTTAAACTGGGAGTTTATACAACAAAAAAAAATATATCTACGGAAAAAGAAGGTGTTAGTGAGTCGATGGGTGTGGAAAAGGTACGATGTCGCTGGAAAAACGCTTCAAATGGCAGACAGGCGCCGGAAAAAGCAAAGTGGTCGGGAGAAGGGAGAAAAAAGGGGACAGGTGGTATAAAAAAGAAGTGATGGACCACATCACCGAAAGACAGACATCCAGGATGGAGTCGTGAGCTCTGGAAAAAACAAGATGATGGGGGGAAAATCGACAGCTGTAAGGCGAAAGGCAAAGGGAACGCTGCAACGCTGATGGTGCTTCGGACATAAAAAACTATATTAAAAGGTCAAACAATGGCGGCGTGCGGTAAAGCGGAGCGGAAACTGGGTCCAAGATGCTCAAAAAATCCACTTGGAGGCATATATATTGCGATAAGGAAGACAAAATGCAAGAGCGTCGTCGTCTTATCCAACAAGAGCATACCGCATCATTCACGAACCATAACCCTCAGACGCAGACAAAAAGAGGCAGCGCGCCCGTGCTAATCAACCACGCCAGGGGCCAACAGATAAAATGGCGGGGGGGGTGGTGCACCACAACAGGGGGAAGGCTCATCCACACATGGGTAATGTATCACCAGCGGGGGTGTCTAGGGATAAGGGGTGGCAGGCGGAGGAGGGGTACAAGTCCGGGTTATGGGAAGGGAAGGTAAATCGTGGTGAGAGAGAACATAGGGTCAGAAACCGAGTGGTAAAAGGAAGGGCTATCAGTTGATGCGGCAAGTGAGGCGAGTATCGAGATCTAGCAAAGAAATACCGTGAAGAGAGGGGAGTGTATTCGGGTACATAGGGGTCTGTCGGCCTGCGACTTTTGAGTGTTATCGCTGAACACTGTCTTAGCTAGTGTGCGCGTAGTGCAGACACGTACAGACCAAGAAATCCAACCTATGCATGGTCATAAGGTACGTCTACTGCGTACGCGGGGTCTCTCCTAGTAATGCTGGTCCTCTACACTAAAATATAAACACACACAAACGCAAAATCTTCAGCAGCATGTACCTGTTACGACGTAAAGACCTAGAAAAAAGCCTATCGAAAACGTACCCCCCATGCCCGCCACGGAAAGAGACACGCGAGTTCGGTTCCGAAGCCACCAGTGAGCGAAGACCAGGGGTCAGATGTATACGTATCACTAAGATGAATACCCAAAAACACTGTGTCTACCTCGACACGGGACAGAAGAGGTCACGACGTAATGGTCGTCCTCCTCATAATTGGAAAAAAAAGTCAAGCAGACATGGAATGAGAGGACAGAGCAGACTCTACAAGCGCGACTCTCTGCGTACCATAAAAGAGGTGAAGTACGCCAGGCAAAGGACAAACGGGGTGCGTCCCTGTATAAGAAACATAGATAGGTGTGAGGAATGGAAAGAGTAGGCGGTGCGACCCTATCTCTGTACGTGCGCAGGCGACAAGCAGGACATGCCGGTAGACACACGTAGGTGTCTGAGTGGGCAAAAAGAAAAAACAAAGAAACAATGTTACGAATATACCTGGAGGAGAAGAAAACACAAAATAAAAAAAAGGGGGGGAACGAAGCTCTCGGGGGGGGGAGAACCTGGGGGGGGGGGCAGGGGGTGACAGAGATAAGGAAAAGCCGGGCGAAGGTAGGGATTGGGGGATGTCATAGGGGGCACCTGTGGTGCCAGGAAAAGCAGAAAAGAAAACGTACAAGAATTAGGGGAATTGGGGGTCGAGGGAAACAAGGTCGCTTGGAACTCGAGAGTCGAAGGAAAAGCAAGAATATGTTTTCAATCAAATAGGGGCCTGGTGTAGCTTATAGATTAAACAGGGTCAGTCAGCAGACGGATCCGGTCTAAACAGGCACATACCAGCAAAAAAAATAAGAAAGCGGTTGAAAAAGACACAGGAAAAAGTCAAAAGGAGGGTGGAAAAGGTCTTAGGCACAATTTGAAAGAGAATAAAGTTAGGGAACAGTAAGGGGAAAGTTTAGCGGTAAGGTCCGCTCAAAAAGGAAACTCGCTCAAACTCTAAAGGGGCGGTCATCGCTTTGACAAACTCAAAGGTTTTTGGTAGGGGGGGGGGTGGGGGGGGGAAAAAAAGAAAAAAGAACTTACACACCCCTGAGTTAGGCGTCTCCCTGAATTGCAAACGCGATTGGAAGAATCGCTTGCGGGGGAGGGGACTATTAGGCAGGAGGGGGGGGGGAATACAGCAAAAAGAAGAAGTATTGTCAGGTTGAGCGCCACATCAGGGGGGGTGGGGGGAAATGGCTCGCGTAGGCGTACGCCGTTGCTTGAAACAAGCAAAAAGCTAGTGTGAGTCCGTGTGGGAGGAGTGCATACCATGCACACAAACCCACCCACCCCCCACCCACCCCCAGAAAAGGAAGGGAGAGGTGAGTCTCAGAGTGGGGGATGAGGATGTCCCAAGGGAGAAGGAAGATCAAAGTTATCCCTAAAAAAAACGGCTCATGGGAAAGGAGAGGGGTTGGCGGGCCGTCTATAGAGCATAGAGCCTAGGTTCGACTCAACCGTCTGATTGGGAGTGAGGGAAACCAAAGAAGAAGGAGGACTGAAAGCAAGTCTCTGTGATGAACCTTGGAGGAAATCGAGGTCCTGGTCCTGGGTTAAATAATAGAGGGATGACCTGGGCATAATATGACGGGGAAGGAGGGACACGTACTTGTCAATGGTGGAGAGGGATCCAGAATTTTTCCAAAAACTCTTCCTATAAAAAACATTCTGTCGTCACTGTTTTAGAAGCGACAGGCGGACTCGGGGCACGCGAAAACAGAAGAAGAAAGTGTCCCAACGGACTAAGAAGACCGAAGGAAGGGAAAGGGCTGGGTCCTTCTGGGGAGAAAGGAATTAAGGTATCCTTATTTATAGTACTTCCTGAGAAAAAAAGCGAACACTCTCGTTAGCGGAAAAGAGTCGTGTTGCGCACGTAAGATGACAGATGAAAATGTTCGGTCTAGGTGTGGAGAAGAGGTCAGGGAAGGGGAAGGATAAAAACGAGATAGAGTCTCTAAACAACAAAAGGGAACACTGACATATAGACAGTATCGCAGTAAAAAGCAACGTCTAGTCAGCGGCAAGGACCTCTCATCAGACAAACAAACGACCAGGGACCATTTTTCAGATTGAGAAGGAGGGAGGGGTGGGTAATGGGCAGCTCCAACATCTCTTCAAAAACATAGCGAAAAACAGCGGTGGAAAAAAGCTGCTATCGGAATGAGCAAGCAGGATCGAAAAAAAGGGGAGGGATCAGAAAGAGGAAAGGAAGGGAAATAGAAACTGTACTTCAATGACTTAAAAGGCGGGGGTTCGGCGTTGGGGACCTTATGCGAAAAGCCAAATATGTGCAGGAAGGGGAGAGCCGCCGACAACGCAACGGGGATCAAATCAAGCAAATCGCAGAGGAGGGGTACTTGGGGAAAGGGAGGGGGAGGTTCAAATACTTAATTCTATAATTGTAAAGCAAAGGTCGTAGCCTGGTCGTCGAAGGCCAGAAAAGTGACAGTGGTGGTCAAGGAAAGAGTAGGGCTTCTAGGAGACCAGAGAGAATGGTCAATAACTCTCGAAAAAAGAAGAAAGCAGCGTCGCCGTCGTGAAAAGAGTTCTACTTCTCAGCTTAAAACCGGGCAGAAGCGTCTGGGTACAAGAGAAACTAATAAAAAAGGGATAAGAGGGGATTTCTATGCAGGAAGAATATGCTACAGGCCGCAAAAATCGAAGGGGAAGCATGCGGAGTGACAAGTCGAGACACAACTGTGCGAATTTGGGAAGGATATCATGGGAAGAGAGGCCCCGCGGAACAGGCACAAAATCGCGGGGACAAGAGGGGGAATGGGCTGTATATCGAAAGACGGTGAATATCATCGATCAAAGGGACTGTTGGGGAAATAAAGAGAAAAAGTAGAGAGCACGGAGGAACAACCTATCTTCGAAAAAAAGAAAAGAACAATGTCTTTAGAGGCGGCACAGGTGAATTTCCTATATGCTGCCAGAGAAAAAAAGAGGTCATTTAAAAAGTCGAGGGGGGGGGGGAGGCCTGGGGGGAAGTATAATTTATGCCACAGAAACGTTGTGGGGGGGGGGTACCTCAAAAAAAACGTTGGGGGGTTGGGGTGGTTGAGGGGGGGGAGTTGGGGGGGGGGGTTTAGAAAATGCCACAGGGGGAACGTGGCGTTGTTCACTAAACCCCACCCCCCAGGTGGTGGGGGGGCAGGTGAACGCGATGAATACGGAAGCCGAGGGAGGAGTGTTGAATGGGGGGCGGGGATGATGGGCGCGCAGGGTCCCTCTCGACAAAGATTAAATGAAGAAAATGAGAGGGGCACCCTTGGGGCCCGAACTCACGCTCATGCCCTCGTGTCTTCGTCGAGAGGAACGCTGGGGGAATTTGGGCTTTTAATGGGGGAGGGTACGCAAACAGGGAGGATCGGGGTCTTCTTATACTCCTTTTTGACCTCGAGAAGAAGCACTAAAAAATGACAACTTCTGGGAGGGGAAACTAGCAAGCTATTTTTGTCGTGAGAGGGCGATTTTCTCTCGTGTCATCGTCAACTCCCATCCTCTCCAGGGGCGAGGGAGATTCTTGAGGACAAGCGTCTATCGAGGCTGGCTGGAAAAGGCGAAGGAAAATTAGGAAAATAGTGACTAGAATTGCAGGGGGGGGAAAACATCAGAAAAGAAGGGGTCTTCATAAAGTGCTGTTAAAAGGTATGGGCGCTGGCTGACACGTCGGATCTGGGGGAGTGGTAAAAACAAAAAGCAGACACAGTCGTCGTACCACCCTAAGAAAGAGGGAAAAACCAAGGGATTGCCGGCGCCATCAGCGTTTCCATAACGACGTGGGCTACCGCAAGAAATAGGGTTCCTGGGAGCAAAGGGAGGGAT
>Ga0179593_1439839_pt1 | contig 20385 bp, 31 predicted proteins | sample CZODoug2_1_08_16_FD_185931 | JGI IMG/M metagenome (GOLD analysis project Ga0179593, IMG submission 185931) | Vadose zone soil fungal communities from Angelo Coast Range Reserve, California, USA - CZODoug2_1_08_16fungal (PacBio error correction) | ecosystem: Environmental > Terrestrial > Soil >...
CTAAGGAGCAGCCTGATAGCCAGATTTTCAATACCAACGGGTGCAATCTCCTGTCCACCCCACCGGGGACTGGTAGGTGGTGTGATACAACGGGCTTGTGGGGAGTGAACAAACATCGGGCCCACAACAGAACTAATACGCACCGCCCAGGGCACTCACAGTACGGTGGCTGCAAATCTGTGGTTGCCAGCTGACCGATAATGGGTTAACAAGGATGACTACCTAGGACCGGGATTATTTGATGATAGCGAAAAAAAAGGCAAGGGCGAGCGCACAGGGCGGGGACGCCAGGGGAAACAGTGGGACGGGCGGGCACCACGGAAGGCCGGATGCAACGACATAACAAATGGTACCGGTGTGCGACACCCCACGAAAAGGTGGGCCGCAGCATGGGGCGATTTCTGAAGTGAGAGTGTGTCAAGGGGGGATTCGGGGGAAATAGATTGCGGGTGCTCAAATGGACGTCTACTGAGGTAGGTGCTGGAGCCGTGCATCAAAGGGCGAAATGCAATACCCCGAGAGAGTAGGGTCGAAAGGCTACAGGCCTGATACGGGGGCCGGAGGGGGGGTCGTAGCAAACTGGGTGGTTTGGTCACACATGAGCAGTCTTCTAAAGCAAGTACTCCGGGGTTACATGAAAGTAGAATGGCATTATAAAGTAACCGATGAGACTGTGTCGTTAAATGGCCTTCGGGCTCAAAAGGAAGGGGGGGCCAAGATGAATACGGACAAAAGAGAGAAATTCATCATTGATAGGATTGGTTGGTTACGCCGAAAACAAATCCACGTTGCAAAAGAGAGGAAAGAGGGAAAATGGGGTTTCGATCGCCTTCACAGGAACAGAAAAAACTCCCAAAAGGCGCAAAATTGTACGGGCTATTCGGTTCTTCAGCGTGACTCATACTGGACAGGAAAACATTCAGAACTGGACTTAAGGCGGGACCCGGGATTTTTCAGTCCACCGTAAAAGGAGGAAGACGCTCCCTACTATGGGTCCCTACAACATCAGGGAAAAAACGGGCCCACCATCTCATTGCCAACGCAAGTGGCAAACAAGACGAGTGGGTGGGGGTTCAGGGGCGGGTGAAATCACTCCGCGTTTACAAGGAAAAAAGGTAATAGACGTGTGTTTGCAAAACAAAACCATACGCTTGCAAAGGGGGACAACGAAAGGACAATTACCAAAAGGAACTGAATGAATAGGGGAAAGAAGAGACTAAGGATCTTTTGAATAACAAACGTACGACTAAAGTTCGGGAACGAGGAATTAATCGGGGAAGAAAGATCATCAAAACTCTCTAAAACGGAGAGCTTGACATAGAGGAGAAAAAGAGAAGGGGGTACATATCATAGTTACGTCGAGAGGATTGGCCCGCGAGCAGAAGACAACCAACTATGGAATAGGGGGGGGGTAATGCAAAAAACCCTTAGATTGCTAAAAAAGGATACAGAATGTTGAAGGAAGGGTTTGCTTTGGGCGCTCGTGGAGGGTTTCGCAAAAACAGATGTGATGGGGCTCAACCCCTCTAGGGGTGGCAAAACCAGGGATAGGAACCGGTACACGCATGTTTCCGTTTTGAACAACCAACGAACCATCTAGCGGTTGGAGGGGGTGGGGAAAAACAGTGCGGTTTAGTGGGGGGAAATGGTGAGTTGGGTGCCGTCAAAGAGGGGAACCCAATAGGGGGGGAAAACGAGCAGCATGAAAAATCAGTGGGAAAGGTGGGAAAGGAAACCGGAAGCAGGGGGAAGGTGCGCTAACGTCCGTGGTGGATGTCCAGCGAGAAGAGGGGGGAAAAACGATTATCAAACATGCAATCCCGCGCAACCTTGTCAACGGGATTTTGGATTGGAAAACCGTACCAGGGGGAAAGAAAGAGGAACTTCTCTCAAAAGACTTCGTATATCAACGGGGGACGTCGTAACCGGAAAAAAAGATTGAAGCAAGGATAGTTAGTTACCAAGAGGAAGGGGTCCCAGGGGTAAGGGGGGGAGGTGAAGGAAACATTTACAAATTGACTACCATTTTATCACGGTACACGATCTAAGGGAGGAAACCAGGAATGGGTCAGAAAAACTTTATCTGATTCACTGAAGAGGAAGGGATTCTACGAAGGGAGAAAACGCGCCTGGAGGGGGGTAAAACATAGCACGTACGCGAGTGTAAAGTGGGGAGGAAGAAAAAACCTTTGACCATCAAAAAAAGACGGATCAGGATGGAAAACCCAAGGGAAGGGTTGAAGGAAGGGAGGTACAATGCAAGTGTCAGAAGTACATAAGAGGAACCGTCCTGTCACGATTAACAGAGAGCAAAACGTCCTTATGGCGTGGTTCCTACCAACCTACAGTTGGAGGGGAGGAAGAAAACTGCGACTCAAGCTATATAGGATGAAGAACGTAGGAATCCCTCCGTCTTCGGTGTTGATTGTTGGACCGGATGAGGCGCACTAATAAAAACTTTCTGACGATGCTCGAAAGCGTGTTGGGAATGGAACTACCGACAAAGGCATACTGTCTCTGAAAAAATTCCAACGCGTATCAACCCTCTTTCAAACCATCTTAGGGTTCTAGTGTAGAAAGAAGAAGAAGGTGGGTACCCATTTCGGCACGCACTGAAAACAAAAAAGAAAAAGAAACGTTCAAAAAAATGTGACCAAGATTTGGGGGGGGGGTCTTGAGCTCGAATCTAGGAATTCTCAAGCTGGAACCACATTTCTCTCGAGATAGGGAAAACACCCTCAAAGGTGGGGAACGGGCGATGAAGTCAATAAACGGTTTAAGGGGGATTTAGCTCTGAGGAGGGGGGGGGGGGGGAAATACTAAACACCAAGGTTTGTGGGCCGACCCTGGGGGGGGGCAAAACGGAAGGCATAGTGAGGGCTTGTAGAAAGGAAGAGAGCCATTGAACGATCAGTATACAGCCAATCGTAGAAATTTCGCTCAAAAGAATAAAACAAAGAAGAAACAAACACCAGCCGAGACAAACACACGTACCAAACGAACGTGAAGAGTCTGGGCTGAACGAAAACAATCAGGAAAAGCTACGGGAGGAAAAAAGCGCTCAAACTTGGGAGTCTTCTCCTCAAAAAAAAAAAAAGTACGTCAAACCACAGGGAACACACAAATATTTACATGATTAGGCGCGTGAAGAAAATTAAAGATCAAGCAAGGAAACCGAATATTCTAGGGAGGGCTTCCGTAGAGGGGAATGAGAGCTGGGATTGCCGGAGACCAAAGTAGGGGAAAAGGCCCAACTGGATCACTCCGTGAGAGAGCGAGCCCGGCGACTCCCTAAAATAAGTACCATACTGCTTCATGCTGAAAAGCTACCCTTAAAATGAGAAAGAAACGTAGTGCCCTTTATCGAGTAGGGCTCGTCGGGACCATGGAAGGAGGGGGACCGTGGGTTAATTGGCGACTTTTTTTCGGACTAAGGGAAAGAAGTATCACTCAGTAAAGTTAAAGCTGTGTTTGAAGTCTGAAAACAAACATCTTAAGGGAACGTGTTGGAAAAAAAACGGGTGCAACCCCTGTCTCTCTATTATGAGAAAGATCAAAAACAATAATAGAAGAAAACCCATTGTCTTGCGTCGGGCGTAGGTATAATCTTGAGAAGAGAGGAAAAGGACCACAAATGCCACGAGGCGCTTAGAAGGAGGATCCCCCAACCTATCGAAAGAGTACAGTCGCCTAGAAGAAAGGGCAACTGACTCTTGTCATTGTGGGAAAGGCAATAGCCAACCGTATCAATTTCTAGCGTAGAAACTACCTCAAAGATTTAAGAAAGGGAATGGAGAAGAATCTTTTGACAATAGGGCGCAGGACCTGCTCGTCTCTGGTGATCTACGTGCAGCGGGGAAGAGGTCATAGAACGATTAACACGGGGAGAAGGAAGGAAGCGGGGGGAAAAGAACATCTTCCTTTTAGCTCAGGATGAGATAGAGATATAAGAAACAACAACAACGGGAGAGGGGTATATCAGAAGGAAAAGGGGGAGATCTAAAAGACGATTAGTGCTGAACAATAAAAAACAAAAAAAAAACCAAACAACGGGGGGGGGGGGGAGGGGGGCCTCCCAAAAAGGGGGGGAGGGCGGGGTAGCGGGAGAAAAGGAGGAGAGAAAGGGGGAAAGGGGAGAGGGAGGGGAGGTGGGGGGGGGGGGGAGAGGGACATAAAAAGAGAGAGGGGGCGGGGAAGGAGAGATTGAGGCAAGAGAATTGAGAGATAAGGACAGGGAAAGTAGAAGGAGACAGAGCTAGATAGGAGAAGGAGGGGGAGAGGAGTCGAAAAGGGAAAGGGGAGAACGAGATACGATGGCAAAAGGGCGCGAGATGAGCAGGTGAAAGAAATGAGATAGCGGGAAAGATGGAGGGGGAAGTTGAACGGAAGAAGGAGAGGGAGGAAGGAGAAAAAAGGGATGTGCAAGAAGGGGGGGGGTCAGTTTGTACATAGGAAAAGGGGAAAAAAAAAGATGGGAAAGGAAAGAAGGAAAAAAAAAGTGGGGGGGGGTGGGAGGAGGAGGGAGGAATGGGAGTAGAGGGGGGGAGAGGAAAGGAGAAGAAAAACCGGAAAGGGTTCGTGACGCATAGGGTGGCGCGAGGGGGGGAGAGGGAGGGAGAGAAAACGAAAAAGAGAGAGGGGACGAGAAGGAGACAGGGAGGGGCGTCAAAGAGTTAGAAGGAAGGGGAGGGAGGAGAAGGGGGGCCAGGAAAGGGAGAGCAAGAGAAAGAAGGGGGGAAGAGGGAAATAATTGAGTGGTGTGCGAGGGGGGTGGATGGGGTTGGGTGTGCAACTGGGATTGGGAATGATGTCCTCCAAGAAACAAGAGGTGGTAGACACCGTAAACGAAATGAGAGGAAATCAGCGGGGCAAGAAGGGGAAGGAGCCCCCGGAGCAGGGGTCCAATGTCTGGACAAGTTAAGGGAGATCAACCTATTTATTGCGTATGAGAAGGGAGCAGGGGTAGGGGGGGGAGGAAGGAAAGGGGAAAAGGGAAAAAAAGGGCGGTGAGGAAGAAAAAGGGAAGGGGAAAAAGAGGGAGAAGAGAAAAGAAGGAGGAAAAGAGAGGGGGCAGTGGAAACCGGGAGGAGTATTAATGGAAAGGGGAGAGGGTGAATAGGAAAGAATGGGGGAAAAGAGGAGTGGGGGGAGAAAGGGGGGTACGATGAGAGAGAGAAGGAGGGTACGGGGGAGGGGAAAGGAAGCGGGGGTGGGGAAAGGTACGGAACTAGGGAGAGAAGAATACTGAGACGTCTAAGATAGACGGGGGGAATAGAGTGATAAAGCGTCCTTGGAGTCAAGGGAAAAAGTGAAAGGAGGGGGGACGAGGTGGAGTGAGGGTGCACGTTACGGAGGAGGGAGGGTCGGGAAGGAGGACTGTGCGGTGAGGAATAAAGGGAGTTGGAATGAGTATGGTGAGGGGAGACTGCAGGGCAGGGGAATGGGCGGGGCGGAGGAGGAAATAAGGGGACAGAGGAAGTGGGGGGTGGAAGCCAGGTGGGGGGAACATGTAGCCTTCAGTTAGAACAAGAGAGGCGGGTAGAACAATAAGGGGGAGGCAGATGAGGATGGGGGTGGCGAGAAGAGACCAAAATAGACGGGAGGCGTGGGTGGGTATAGAAAAAGTCAATGAGAAGGAGAAGAGGAGGGAGTGGCGCGCGGGATAAGTAAAGGAGTTGGGGAGAGAGTGAAATGGGTAGAGGGGATGGGGTAAGCAATCAAAAGGAAGAAAGACGAGGGAGGGGTGGGAGGGGGGATAGGTGGGAGATGAGAAAAGGGGGGGGGGGTTTAGTGGGAAAAAGGTGGGAGAGCAGAAAGTCGAAGAAAAAGGGGGAAAGGCGGAGGAAAAGGGCACTAATAGGCGGAGTTGACAAGAGTAGGGTAGCTAAAGATAATCAAGAAAGAGGGAAAGTGGAGGGGAGGAGAATAAAGACGGTAGGGAGGGAGGTAATGGTGATGGTGATACCGTTTGGGGGAGGGGTGATAGCGAAGAGTGATTTGGAATTAAAGAGGGAGTTGATCCAGAAGATTTCGTCGGTAAACAGAAAGAAGGAGTGCTCAAGTGGTCCGGGGAACTACCTCTGGGAAGGATACGTGGAGGGGAGAAAAGGACCACACAGGGAAGAGAAGGGACATGCGGGGAACAAACGTAGAAAGGGAAAAAAAAGAGGAGAGGACACAGGAAGGAAGGAGGTTGGGGTGAAGTAAACATGGGAAAAAGGGGGGGGGGTATAGAAGTGAAGACGGGTGGCAGGGCCAAGGGAAGAGGGGAGGGACGAGAGGAGAGAGAGAAAAAGAAAAGCGTAGGACGAATGAGAAAGAGGTGGAAAAGGGGGAGAGGCACAAGGGAATGGGAGAGGGGAGGGAAACAGGAAAGGAGTTGTGGTCCGAAGGAGTAGACGGGGGGGGTTAGGGGATGGAGTCGCAGACGATGACGTAGGGGGGGGAAGAGGGGGGGGGGGGAATAGGAACTAAGGAAGAGGGCGGGGGATAGTGATCTAGAGGGAGGAAGAGGGAAGACTCAAGGGGGGGGTGGAAGGGTGAGGAAAAGGATAGAGGGCCGTACAAAGACGGGAAAAAGGAAAAAGAGGAAGGAGTGGGTCGGGGAAGGCAGGAAAAAGGAGTGAGGATGGGTTACGAGAAGGGGGGGGTGGGCTAAAGGGGGGAGGGGGAAGGGGAAGGAGTAAAGAAGGAAGGAGAGAGGAGGGAGGAGAAGAATAGAAGGGGGGGAGAAAAAGAGAAAGAAGAAAGTTCTAGGTGAGACCATTAGGGGGAGGAATGGGAAAAGGGACAAAAAGCAAACGAAAAGAATAGCGGTCGTAGAAAGTGGTTGGAAGGGAGAAACAGCGAAAAGAGGAGTAAAAAGAATAAATTGGGGTGGTCTTGGGACTTGCAATAGGAAGGGGGGTGGGGGTGGAAAAGGGAAAGAGAGAAAATGGTAGAGCGTACTGGCGCTCTTCAGTCACCATCATAGGAGGGGGGGGGGGACACCCACCCAGCCGAGCCAAAACCACCCCACAGGAGAAAATTAAAAGACTTATCACATAGAACGCGCGATCATTTCCCACCCGTCGTGGGGGGAGGGGGGGGATAAAGTGGAGATCTCCTGGGCAGCGGGGTCATTGAAAAAGAGAAGGGAGATGGGGAAGGAAAAAATGAGGAAGGAGAAGGGAGCGTCTCCTGAGGTGATTTCCCTTTGTGGAGAGAGGGGGAAAAGCTCGTGTCTACCGTCAATCCCATAAGCAAGACCGAGGAAGGGAAGAATGGATACTGCTTGGTGAAGGGGGGAGTTGAGGTGGTTTGCTAGGCCGACAGAAAGGGAACCAGAATTGACCCTTGTTTGTTTTCCCGGGAGGGATCATCAGTTGGTTTGGGGGAAAAGGAGAAGCATCCATTTTGCAATTGCTTTCATGATCCGTATAGGGTGAGATATGGGGGGGGGTGAAGGGAGGAGAATAAGGTCTCTTAGTTGGAGTGGAAGGAACTCCAGGTTTTGGGGGGGGGGTAGGGTTGGCGGATGGAAAAATGCTATGAATATGCGAAGGTTAAAATTTGACACAGAGACAGAGGGGAAAAGACCACTATTCATAGCGGTCGAAGAGGGGGCTAACAGGTAGGGATAACAAAAGGCTACTGGGGGATTAACCCAACATCCGCCGAGATACACAGACACCTTGTAAATTGCAACAAGTCAGTCCCAGCGCGGAACCCAGTTCCCGGCACTAGGAGGGTTTTACCACTCCATACTCAGGGAGAGGGAAATGGCCCATCTGAAAATTCAGCTAGATACGAAGAGAGAAATAACAAAGGAAACTGGTCAAGGGGTTGAACCTTCTTTTAGGATGGGAGGAGGGAACTGGGGGAGGTTGCGGAATCCGGCTTGTGGGGAGAAACCCTTATTCTGAGGTGAGACAGAAGAAAACAAAGACTGAGTTGATAACCGGGCCTGGGGCTATACAACTTGAAAGGAACCGGGAAAAGGAATTGAAGGACCCTTGAGGGAGGAAGGCCATAGTCTCAATCGTGAAAAAAATCCCACGGAATCGACCGGGTAGGGTATTAAACTTAAAGAAAAGATGACGAGAGAGATTCGGTATGTATTGATAGTAAATCCAGCAGACCCCCTCGGGAAGGGGGTAATCATTGGGTGGCCACAACGCCAACGATAATCCTTCCGGGGAAGGTAGGGAGGAAGGGGGGGTGCATAGTGCCAAGGGAAAGGAGAAGGATTCAATGTCCGCTTCGTACAATAAAAGGGAATTTGCAACCCGCAAAATCGCGACATTGGGGGGGGGTACGAAGAAGAACACGAATGATCCGTAGAGGTTTCTACTTGGGCTCTGGAGAGACTCGGGCTGGAAAACATGGAAAGCGGGAAGTTTGCCAGATGCACACCCTAATAAAGGTAGAGTTGTTCGAAATTAGCGCCAAGGACGATGGTCGTGATCCGTATAAGGGGAAGAAGACTAAAGGTAAAGAAGGAAGGTCAAGGAGTAATGTATGAAACAATGGGGAGTCAAAGGGAAGGTTTGGGGCTACAAAAGAAACATGGCCCGCTTCCTAAGGGGGGTAACTTCCAACATAAGAGAATGAAGCATGGGCGTAGCTGGGGGTTAAGGTTGAAACTGCAATCAGGGGAAATCAGGAGGTAAGGGGGGTGTAATGCCGGGGCCTTCAAAAAGGGAGGTCCTCCCCTACAAAAGAGGGGAAGGAAGGGGTGAAGCTCGAGAGGAGAAAGGGTGACAGAAGAGGGGTCAACGAATTTCGAGCGGGCATTCGAACGACCGTCGTAGAAAAGAAGTTGCCCCGATGGTAAAAAAATTTTGTAACAGCCACGAGGCTGAACAGCTTTAAAAAAAACGAGGGGTGGAGAAACCTTGACGCAACCCAAACTAAATTTGACAGCTCAAACGCAAGGAAGGGTTGTCCAACATCAAACGAAGAGGGGGGGAGTGGGGGGTGGTACGCAGAGTTGCACTCGCGGTTAACAATAAGAAAGGAAGAGGGAAGGGGGGGGGGGAAAAAATAACGGAGTGGTGGCTCAAAGGCCGCCATACGGGTACTAAAAGGTGTCCAATTTCGAAGAAAAAAAAAAAGCCTCAGGGAACCGTATCTTTTCATAGCAATACTCCTAAGGATCTGTTTTTGGGAGAATACAAAAAACGGAAGAGAAACTTGGGGTAGTGGAGGACTCGGAATCGGAGAAAAACCGCCTCTTCTAGAGAAGAGAGAGACAAAAAAAAAACGGAGAAAGGGATATAGATAGCAGTATCTACAGAGGGGAGTAGAGATTAGAACGCAGACGAAGCTCAATCTAAGAGGAAGGAGGTTTGGATCAAACACAAAAACTAGAGATTGCTTAAAAGTTACAGAAGGCCTGAAAGAGGGTTTGGGGCTCTTTGGTAACTCTCGCACTTGGAAATTCGGGGGTAGGACCAAGATTGGCTTCAAGCAACCCTCATGTGGAGGGGGGAACAAACAAGGATATATGAACCGGTAAGAAGCGGGGGAAGGGGCAGTGTTCCGTTTTGAACAACGAAACTCACCAGAGAGAGAGGGTAAGGGTGGCAAGACGGGCTTTGTGTGTGTCATATGGGAGGGGGCTTCCGGGGGTTAAACCCCAAGAGGTTTCAAATCATCTGAAAAACAAAAGTCACGGAGTGGGAAAAAAAAACGGAAATTGAATTACAGGAACAATGTGAAGAAAAGGAATTTTTGTGTCCCGCGAGAAGAGTGATGAAAACTGAGAAGAAGAGAGGAAAATTGCGGCACGGAAAATTTATTTGGGAAGGAACTTACCATTTTTGAGAAAAGAGAAGGATATAAACCCTAGAGGAAGCAAGGGAGTATTGGCCGCGTAAAACCAGGAAAATCTTTTAGGGTAAGAAAATTGAGGAAGTAGATATCGTGGGCCGTGAAGTATCTTGTGCAACGGTTCCTTGTGGGAGGGAGAAAATGTAACAACGTGACTACCCAAGGGAAAAATCAATAGGGGAAGACCGAGGATCATGGTGTGGGCAAGAATGTGTCGACTTAAGTACGGGTAAGGAGAAAGAACAGGAGGACCTAGTTCAGAGGTTGAACAGCGCCTTCAGGATGGGATGACATCCGCAAAGTAAAGCTGGACGTCCCGTCCAGAAAAAGTTAGAAATCCAAGGAAAAAGCGAATGGGAATCGTCGTGGGCACTCAAAAAAAAGGTAAGCCCGATTTTGGCGGGGGGATGCAAGGGGGGCCAGAACCAAGGGGATACGGGGGATCAGACTGATCAGACTACTTTCCGGGCACGGAAAAAGTTAGAGCCGCCGGATCGTTGGCGTGGTGGGGTTTCCGAAAAACAACTGGGATTACCAGACGACGAGGGGGGATGGAAGAGAAAAAGGGATCGAAGACCTATTCGAAAAGAGAACAGCATACGTGGGGGAATGACAAGGCGAGATCGGGTGAGTGTGGAAAACAGGAGGACTGGGAGAATAACTAAGGCTTCCTGCAAATCAATTGCAAGGTGAACAAAGCGACTTGTCGCAGAGGGCATCGACAAATTGAAACCGCGGGGAAAACATAAGTGAGAAAAGGCACGGGCTATGTAGCTAAAGACGCATAAATTGTCTACTCCCCCTCAAGTGGGGTAGCACCAAAGAAAAAGAAACTGGACAAGTAAGGCAACAAACGGGAACGAGTTGGTTCTTTCATTCAATGAAAAAAGGAGAAGAAAATTCTCATATCTGGGGTCCAAATGGCGATCCCGGTAAAACCGAAAACCCGAAAAAGAATGTGGTTTCCAGGTGGGAAACAAGGAGGTTCTGACAATTACAAATTTTAAAGTTAGCTGGCGAGAGGGTGGATACTCACAACATAGTCTTTTGTGAAACATGGGTGAGGCAACAGAACATGCAGAAATCAGAAATAGTGGAGGATGGACAAAAACTATCGATCAAAGGGTGGTAAAGAGGAAATAAGGCAAAAAATAGCCCAATTTAGGGGATCAAACAAAGACACCAAAAAACACAGAGAAGAGACTCATCCACAAAAAGGACAAAACGAGAAGGGCAATGAGAACTGACCAAAGAGGAACTAAAGAGAAAAAGGACAGGAAAAGAAAACAGTTGGCACCACTTGAGATGAGAAGTCGGAAAAAAACTCCCAAATGTCGGGGGAGGCCAGACAGGGAACCAAAAAAAAAAAAAAAAAAAAAGAAAGAAAAAAAAAAAAAAAAACAAGAAAAAACACAAGAACAAAAAAAAAACAGGAGGGTTCTATATTATCAGGAAAAAGAGATTCAATGGAAAAAACAAATACTATTACTCGTACATATTCCGTCTCTGTTCCTGTCTGGGGAAGGGAACCCATTCTTTTTCTGAGAACGTCATCAACTCGGGAGAGATCGCAAGAGAGAAACACAAAAACAGAAAAAAAACCAAACCAAAAAACAAACCCTCACTAAGGGTAAGGAAACCCTCACAAAACTCTTAAAAGGGAGAAGGTGAAGAAAAAGGGCCACTGAAGGGGTGCCCCTTTAGCGAGAGCTGCCGGAAGCGCACGTCTTTAAGGAACTTATATTCTTTTTCGAAATATCCGAGCAGAGCGCACTACATTTTCAGCTTGGCATAAGACGAAAATAAAAAAAAAGAGGGGAAAAGGGATCCAAGGTTTCGCAGGGGAAATCACCTGCTCTCAAAAAAGGTAATTGATTACTCTCGTCAACCGAAGAGGGAATAAAAATGAACAATTGTTTTTACATCAAGTCGCAGTAGATACTTACTCTTTCGGGCGCATTAACTCAAAAAGAAAAGTACCCTATTCTCAGGGAGAGATCCACAACATGCAGGAAAAGGATATGGGAAAAATGAAGACAGGCGGAACAGCTTTACTATGTGCACCCGAACGGGAAAACAAAGGAAGCATATACCTCGTATAAAAGGGTCCCTCACTAGAAAAAGGTGGAGGTAACTGCTCGGGGGGCCAAACAAGACAGTCTACGAGTGAGAGGCAAAAAACACTGAGACTTACGGTCGCGGGGTCAAAGAATACCTAATCTTCCTGGAGGCGATCTCGCGGGCATCGCGATACTACAACACAAAAAAAGGAGAGGAGAAGAGAGGAAATTCAGAAAGATCAGAGAAAAGGAACGAGGGGACCTAGAGAAACGCAGCAGTGTAATCGTTCGGTTGGCAGATCCAGATCCAAAATTGTCTTGTCCGAATTGGGGGAAAAAAGTAAGTAGGGGGGGGGGGGGAAAGAACTTCCCAATCTTGAGGGAAAATGGTGGGTACTCTAGGGGGGTGGACCAATTAGGAGGGGGGGAAAATGAACGTTCAGGGCCGTGAAGGAAGATCTAAGGGGGAAATAAACTGAGTTGATATGGAAGGTTACCCCTTCTAATAGACTCGGAAGTTGCTGTAATGTAAGGGGAAGGGAAAAGGGGGAAGGAATCCAACTAACCGACGTTGATTCTGAACTCAACAATGGTTAAGTTTCTAAAGAGAAGAGGTTACGAGGAAAAAAGTCACCTAAAGTGACGCTTAGAGAGCAAGGACGGGATGCAAAAAGGAGAGGGGGGGGGGGGGGAAACGTTTTTCACGTAGCGTCAGATTTGGATGTATGACGAGCTTTTTATGCATCAACTGAAAAGGTAGTGAGGCTCGTCGGGAAAAAATTTCGTCGACCCTCCAGGCGCCCAGTCACGCCAGTAAAAAGATAAAACGCTCGCCGACTCCGGGAAAATCTGGGAAAGGGGGGGCTGGATCTTCACAAGTGGAAAAGGGGTCTAATCATGAGAGAAGTTTCAATAACACTTATGAAGGAAAAAGGGAGAAGCGGTCTAAGAAAAAATAGTGAGTAGAAGTTGTGCAATGGGGAACACCAAATATGGAAGAAAACAATGCCCCGCGCTCAGGAATAAGTTCCGAAAGGGAAGGAGATCTAGGTTTTCCGGAGGGCGGGCTTGTAGGCTCTTGCGAAATTAAGCTAATTGAATTGTTCAACCGTAGGGGAAATAAAAAAAACTTTTGGGGGTTTGGGGGGCAGGCTTTTACTCATCCAATGGGGAGGGCACACTTGGTCTTCTTACAAGAGTTTCACTAGAATTGGAACTGGGGGGAGGAAGTCCGGTGGGGGAATTTTGGGGAGACTTCTATCTCAGCTGGGGTTTTGGTGTCTTGGGGTCTGCTTGGAGCAAGGGGGAACGCTATTTAAAGGCGGAAGGGTATTGAATATGGGGGGAGGGGGTCAAGAAAAACCAGCAGAGGCATTGCGGTTGACTGTCATGCATGTTCTAAAAAAAACAGGGGAGAATAACAAAAAAAATTGGGAAAGTATCCCAACACTCACGACAGATAGTACGTCAAAATGGGGTGGAAATAGGAAAATAGCGGAAAGGGAACAACAAAAGGCTTGGGGGGCCAGGTCGAGCAGAAGAAAAACAAGTTGGGGGACAAGAGAGGAAGAATGAAGATAAAGAAAGGACAGTCGAATGAAAAAGGAAGTGTTCACATGAATTTGGCTTCGTCGGCTTCAATGTTTTCTGGGGGAGACAAATGCTGGGGGGGGAGAACAAACGGGGGCTGACTTCATTAACCCGACGATTGAGCCAAGGAGGTGGAAAGAAGGGCGGGCATGTGAACCCCGTCCATGGCCTTGACGTCTCGTGTAAGTATCTCCCTTTTCAAAAAGACAGAAGCCAGGATGCGTAGTCTCAGAGAAAATAAAAAGATATAAGAAAGGGAGTGTAAAAGTAAAAGGAAAGATCGGACGATATAGTGCGGTGAAGGGAGAGAAGTTTATATAATCCAGAGGACCCTCGGGTGGAATTCAGTTGGGGGGTGTGAAAACCACGAACACACAACGATATAAGACGTAGGGTCGAATCTTTGGGGGGAAAAAGAGGGGGAAATTCATCTTATGGCGTATGTTAACGTGATGAATACACAGGAAACGGGGAGGGGTACCTCAAAAGAAAAAAGAAAAAAAATAGCGTGGTTAGCAACTAAATGAGACCTTCGCTGTACTGTGACGACGTTTCAAGACATAACTCTTCTCCAGAGGGGTGAAGCAGTCAGGGGGGTAAAGTGGACAGAGGACATAATAGAAGGCGGAGGGGAGAACGGCGTCTCAAGAGAATTTTGGCCGGGATATTAGACAACGCACAGAGGTAGGCAGAATTTCCAAAGGAAAATGAATTATTAATCAGCTGATTCCAAAGTGGGATGGGGGGAAAAGCTTTTGGAAAAAGGGACGGGTCGAGTAAAAGGAACATTGCACACGCTTCAATATTGGGGGAAAAAAAAAAAAGGGGGGTCCACCTAATGAAGGCAGCTTGAACTAAGCTTGGGGGTAATTTTAAGTACCTGGAAATCCAAGTTTGATCGCTTGGAAGTTCAGAGGTGTGAGAAGGCGAGGAAGACCGGCGGTCTAACCAAATACCACAAGAAAACAGAATTCCGGAGTGTAAAGTCTAGTAGTCAGTTGGATGAAGCTTGGGGGAAAACTTGGAGAGAGGGACTGTCGAACAACTGACCGTTTCGCGCAAAATTGCCTACAAATGGCACGGGTTAGCATACTGCACGAAGTGCGTTAAAAGAGGAAGGAAAAAGAGAATTGTGACAAGACTAAGCAAAAAAAGAAAATCATCTTCATTGCACAAAACTCAACAAGAAGTCATTGGGAAACAAGAAACATGGGTGAGGGGGAGGGTGTTAAAAATGAAACAAACGGAACGGCGCGTTTCCGGGAGCATGGCATATTTTTGCAACGACAGAAGGGAGGGAAAGCAGAAAGATCGGGTTTAAAGCGAAGGGACAACTAAAATAGACAAAGCGCAGAACAAAAAAAAGGAAGTTGTTAATACTAGGAGAGGTTTGGTAAGGACAAACAGGAGACGCAAATTTGGAGATACTCGAGGTGAGCAAGAGGAATAAAGTCGGAAAATATCAAAAACAAGGGGGGAGTAGGAAAAAAGGATATATAGATTTTTGGAAGAAAAATGGAGGGCGAGGACAGTGACCCAACGAAAAAAGCAGCCACACTTGAGCGGGTTTGTAGATCAAACAAAACCTGTGATAAGTGAAAAAGAGGAGATGTCAGATGGGGAAGATTTGTGGTCTTGGGGACTCGCAGGGGACATGGGGCCCCCCCAAAAAAACAAGGTGCGTTAACAACTCGGGGGGTGCATTAAATCACAAGAGATGGATTGGGGGCAGAAAAGAGTCAAGGAGGGAAGGGGAACTCTATTGAAAGCTGTTGGTCCGTTTTGGAAAAAAGCAAAAATGAACACATCTATCGTTTGGGCAGGGGGGACAAAAGACGGGGCAGGTGTGAGAGGGTTAGGGGGTGGCGGCATAGGTGTAACCAAAAAATATATTGGGGGGACAAACTCGCTTAAAGAAACTAGTGGAAGGTTCGAAAACGGATTCCTAAATTCCATGGGAATAAAAACATGTCAGTTATAAGAGAGAAAAGAGAGAAAAGAGGTAACGAACTACAGAGGAGGAAAATTTCGGGGAAAAAGTATTGGGTTTCGTAAAAGGGGACAAAGGGGGAGGACTCGAAGAGAAAACCCCAGACGAATTCAAGGAGTAGAGCAAAGTTTGAGTTGGGGTTCAGGCGTAACCTTCCCAAGCTTTAGCATCAATGATTAATGCGCTGAGGGTGGCCGTACCCATTAGGAGCCAGGTTTCCCTTGTTTATAGAAAAAAAAAGTTGGAACTAACGCCCATTTTGGTAAAGAACTGAAAAGACTAATTAATGAAAATTAGCCCGAGTGGTGGAAGTATTTAAGTATCACGTCACAAAGAGGGAAGAGTCGACGACCCGACCCAATAGCCGTGTCTTAACAAACATAATGGCAACTTTACCGCGAGGGACTGAATTTCGCATAGAGTCGCCATCAAGGCACAGCGGAGAAGGGAGGGGGTACAAAACCAAGGTTGGGAGGGGCTTCCTGTCGGTTAACAAGACGGTGGACGTGTATAGGGACATGCATTCTCCAGTGAATGGAAGAAAAAAGAACAGGAATTCACGCAAGAAGGAGCGGAGGATAGTTGGCGTGGTCCTACCAACGAATGAAAAGCCTAATGTGAATTTATACGAGAAGGCTGCTACACGATCGTATAGATTCACACTTGGAGGTGAAGACCCCCAGGGAGGGGGAATATTTTAGGGGAAAAGAGGTGAGAATAAGACTCATGGCTTCATGATAAGAAAGGGAGACTACCAACGGGTCGCAAGTTGAGAAGTGGTCTAGAAAAGACCGGGAAAATCAACCCGCGGAGGAATCGTCAAAAAATAGAGATACTCATCAGGGGGGCAAAAATCACGATTGGGGCACAAAACGGACGAAGAAGAAGACATAACCAGAACTGCCGAGGTGTTCTTGAAAAAGGAGGATGAAGGATAGAATTCGCAGAGGTGGGATTGAGACAGGTCTCGGTACAAAAAATGCCTCCAAGATGTGGTTCACAGCGGGTTGAGCTTTGAAAGGCAAGGGAAATTGTCTCTTTAGGAAGGGTGTTGTAATCCCCCACGGTTTTCACTACCATGCACTGCGGAAGAAAATGATAGTGGGATCGTTCTACTATCTCGGCATTCACTATGGCAAATAAGACGCATACGCCACTTTCAGGGCTCAAGGAACAAAGACAAACAGAAGAGAAAAAAGTTCCCAGAAGAGGTCCAGCGAACGCGCCAAGAGATAGCAGGGTTGACTCAAGGGGAAAGTAAGGAAAAAAAAACTTTAGTGAGGGAAATAATGGAAAACCAAGAGGTATGGCGGGAAGAGACGGCAACAAAAAAAGAAAGGGAAAGGAAAAAAGAATCTTTAACTCTTCGGGGGACAAGGGTCTGAGACTGCTTTTGTTCTTTTACTCACGAAGCGTGGCCAGATATAACATATAGAGGACACGATAGGGGAGGTATCTCGTCAAAAGGATCAAACAATAAGGTTAGTGAATAGCTCTCGGCGGTCCCCGAGGGCAAAAAGGGTAGAAAATCCACTAAACAAAGATGGTTGGCCCTTGACACTCGGGCGATCTGGCCATGTGGATCGGCACGTAAAGGGGGGGGGAGAATGCGAGATGGAAAGCGAAGCGACGCGCATTACAGAAAAATTTAAAGGAGCCAGACATACGTACAAAATAGTGGGCCTTAGGCAAGTTCGACGAAGGGGGCCATAAGTCCGGGCAAAAACAAAAACCAAAAACAAAAACCCCCCACAAACAACACAAACCCCCCACAAAACGGAGTCTAATACTCTTCAGTCGGGAGATAACAAGTAAAGAAAGAAAGGGGGCGGGGAAGAAGAAAGTCTGCGTTATTACTGGAATATGGATCCTCTCAGGAACTTCCCCAGAGAGCATTAGAAAGGGGCCCACAGCCTATCCCGAAGGGTTAAAAAAAAGTGTCGTCCTAGAAGACCGGGAAAACTGGCAAGCTCGGTGGGGACATCGAAGACGGACAAGAGAGCGGGAGAAAAAAAAGGGGGTACCTCAGTCGATAATGTGAGTGGGCGTCCGTCTTGGTGGAAAAGAAGAAAATGCCTCGTATCGGCACGCAAAGGGGAAAAAAGAGACTGAGTCGCGAGGGGGAGAAAAGGGGGAGCGGAATAACGTGTCGCGATGAGATCTCAACAACAAAAAAACATGATTCTGACAAAGAGAGAGAGAGGAGGTGGCGAAAGCGATCGAAGAAAGAAAATATTTAGAAAAATAAGCTATCAGTCTCATGTAATCGTGGGGAAGAGAAGAAGTAGCCCTCGGGACGTATTTTCCCCCAAAAAAAAGAAAGGGAACCGGGAAAAAGGGACCCTTCGGGGAAGGTGGGATAACGATATATGATTTCCGGTTCGGCGAGGGGAAAGAGGGATGGACAAAAGAGTGTTCCAGTGAAGGGAGGTCAGAGGTGTGGGAACCATGCGGGATATGGTGGGATCCGAAGGAGAGACTTGCGTTGCTAGTTGAAGGGAGAGGAGAAAGTTTACTAATCCTACGAAGACTTAAATTTGTCATTTGGTACTAGTGAAAAGAAGACGGAAGGGACTTATAGGGCAAGAAACCGAGGGCAACAACAATGTGGCCGACAGGTCGATGTTGTCTTGTCTTCGAAAACGAGTGCGGGGTTTGAGCACTAAAGTGCCGCGATTCGCAGCAGTCATCCAACCAGAGATCAGGCGCCTCATAAAAAATCAAGGGGAGCCCAGGGCCAGAGAGAAAGAGATCTCAAACACCCGTCTTGAGTGCTTTGAGAGGAGAAGGAAGGGGCGAGAAAGATATGGAAATTTACTACCCTGATTGAGAAAAGAACTGCGAGAAGCCGAGAGTGGAGAAGCCTGTTGTGAAGAATCCCAAGGGCCTCGTGGCTACCAACTCGCGGAAAGACCAGCAACGGCCGCCACGGGAAAGAGAGGGGTTTTCCTTTTGCAGGAGGGGCGGTAAAGGATGCGAGCAACTCTTGTGGGGGTCCAGGTCGGGGGAAAGAAAGAGAAGGGGTTGTTTGTGGGGGGGTCCGACTCTCCTCCCAGTTTGAGGCAAAGGTAGTTTCAATCCTCTATTTCCGAGTTGTGTCAGTTAATCCCTCGTTTACTCTGTGGGGGATGGAGTCCGAGGGGAGACCTTGGGGGGGGGTTGGGTTTGATTTGGTGGATGCTGGAGCCGAAATTGGCTCTATTATATGAAGTATTGAAAAGGTGAAAAAATGCTATAGGGGAACGACAAAAGAAGTCATTCTTGAAGAAAAAAATAATGTTGCAAAAAACATGGTAGGAGAAAAAATCGGAAAGGGTTATGAAAACCCCCCCGATGAAGACATATAAACAGTGGGGTGGGGGGGGAAGGTGAAGGAGAGCCAGAGGCTGCCCGGCTTGAAGGCCGGTCGGATCTCAGCGCAAGTTTTTGACCAGAGAAGAGGGCTCTATCTTATCGGAAGATCTACAAAGCTGGCTGGTCAAGGGGAGGGTTGTTAAATTAAAATTGTCTCTCGTCAGTCCTTGGTAAGGGTTCTACAAATAAGTAGGGGGTATACCCCTGATAGGACTAGAAAAAACTATTACCCTGAGATCCCGGCCTAGAGAAACCACGGGCTGGGCTGCCCATTGCCAGCTATGGTAAAAATCGCCCTTTAAGAGCAAAAACCATATTGAGTAGGCGCAGAATCTTTGCGATCTACGAAAGAGGGATGAAAGACTCTGAGAGAGGAAGTTCAGGGGAGGGGACATCAGGGGGAAGGTCAGACTCCCAAAAGAAGAGGCGGGGTAAGTCAGTTGTTTTAGTTAAAAAAAAAGAAAAAAGAATCCTGCCGTGTCCGAGAGGGGTTGGGATCGTGCCCATAGAGAATTATGAATATTCCGTCTGAAACTTACCTCTTCAGGGGACCGAAGCCGCCAAAAGACGCTACATTGTTGGGTTTTAAAAAGACCGATAAAAATCTAGGGGTGAGGGGCTAAAAAGTGGTCAGTTACGGCTCCACTAGGACATCGCGGTAAAGTTGAGCAGCCCGAAAAGCTATTTTTCGGAAAAAAGGAGGGTCGCCGCGGACGATTGTGCCGACAGAAAAAAAGTCCGACGACGCACACAGGGGAAGGGGACTAGGAAGGAAAACGGGTGGAACCATCTGATCAACCGTTTTAGTCAATCTGGGGGTAATGTGCGGAGGTGAGCAACCCACTTCATAATACTTGGTAAAATTCAACTATAAAGCCTCAGCATTGACCTAAAGATGGGGGTTAAGGTCGGAGAGGACAATCCACGGGATAGGGGACATGAAAGGGAGAGGGTGATAGACTTCGAGGATCATGTAATGTAGGGGACAACTACCAGCGTTGTAAGCAAGGGTGAAGAGGAGCGGAGTCGAAAAGGCCTCGACTTGGGTAATATCGGGGCTGAAGGAGGGACATTCTACAAAGAATAAGTGTACATGCCAGGGGGTACCAGGATTTCCTTTTTCCGGGGACACAAACGAAGGGGGAGTTAATCGAGGGAAACCCTCAGGGGGGTCTACAACTACTGAAGCACCAAGACCACTCATAGTCTGGGCACTAAAAAAGCACTTCATTTTGGAAAAAGAAAACTCTGATGGGGGGCGTTGCGGGGTAAAAACTAAAAAGAGGAAAAGCATCACTCGAGTTCACCGTCAGCTGTAGAAAAATTGGGTTGGGGGGAAAAAATCCATATCTTGGTGCGGGGGGGGGAACACGCCAAGACTCAAACGAAGTTTTGGGGTTTAAAGTTAGAAAACAAGATTCCACAAAGCTCAGGCAAAAGAGGAGGGGACATCTTTTTGACTGAAAATCTCAAAATGTGGTGGTTTGGTCTGGAAAAGAAGAAGAAGCAGAGAAAGTAGGGGGGAGTATTGGAGGGGGGAAGAAAAACGCTTTCAATGGAACAATGGCTATCACAATA
>Ga0179593_1416521_pt1 | contig 20384 bp, 18 predicted proteins | sample CZODoug2_1_08_16_FD_185931 | JGI IMG/M metagenome (GOLD analysis project Ga0179593, IMG submission 185931) | Vadose zone soil fungal communities from Angelo Coast Range Reserve, California, USA - CZODoug2_1_08_16fungal (PacBio error correction) | ecosystem: Environmental > Terrestrial > Soil >...
GCTCATCGGGAAAAAAAAAAAAGAAAAAGGAATCCAACAGACTAGGACCGAGACCGGAGGAAAAAGCGCCTTCATTACACGGGTTCGTCCGGAAGGGGTGTAAAACAGGAAAACATGATCACCGGGCGGCCCAAGAAGACGCGATGAAGAGACAAACAAGGGGCAACCTTAAAGAGAAAAGAAATCGCAAAAAAAACACCCAGGTGAGAGACCGAGCAAAAAACCAATCGATGTTCGGCCCCACTGATTGCTATTAGAGGATAGGAAGGGAGGATGGAATATAAACGGGCGAACGGTAGTACGGACGGCATTGAAGGGAAGTCCCAAACAAATCGAAGGGGAGGTCAAAAAAGACTGAGCAGAAAAAAACCAAGGACTCAGGGGCAATGGAGGACAGGAGAGGGACGGAAATGGACTGCGGGGGTAGGATTGATCCGAAGAGAAAACTGGCCCGCAAAGGGAGGAAACAAAATCGGGTGGCGCAAGGGGATCGAATCGTCGTGGGAAATCTCTGGGTTCCATGCCATGGGAACAAAAAATAGCGGAAAGATAAACAGCCCGTTACTCCAGAACCATAAAATGGAGTGACCGTTCCGCGGTCGCGGAGGGGAGAGGGGGGGGGGAAACCCGAGCAAAGCAGGAGAAATCCTTCCGGGCGAGACCGGATGTAGTGCATAGGAAAGGCGTCTAAAGGTCCTTAGGCGCTTTGGGATTCACTCAATAATCAGGGTTTCGACGGCAATCCGAGAGCCAGACGAGAGCAAGGCGCTCTATGTGCATAAGGGGAGGCTGGCTCTGCTGCCAACAGAAAAAGGGGCCAAAGAAATAAAAAAAAGGCTGGAAGGTCAAGAACATTCTCAGATTGGCGTACTTCGAGGAGGGTTGAGGTTAGCATGGGATCCATGTGGTTGAAAACCACGAAAATCACTTTAGAATCGCAAGGAAGAGAAGGGAGCGTCAAACCTAACCAACAGAAATGCTGGGGGGGGGGGGTTAAAAGAATCAAAGAACACACGGAGGTTTCAAATTAATATCGCACCGCGCGTACAAAAGTCAAGCAGGGCGGACCGGGCCTGGGTCATGTATCGTGGTGGTGGCATAAAAAATAAAAACAGAACCTAAGGATCGCTGGACTTCAAAGGGGAGAGAAAAGGAAATGGGAAAAACCGACGAGCGCTGGTTGAGCGAGATGTATCAGCATCCCGAAGGCGGTACACCCAGGTGCAAAAAAGTGGGGTCAACTTGACGGCCAGCCAGAATAGTTTGGGGGAGGTTGCCGAAAATTTCTCTACGGATGTGAGTACGAGATTCAAAGTATGGATGCTACGCGAAAAAAAGCCATCAAAGGGGAAAACCACAATGGGGGCACAAACTTCATGAGACTCTATTCCGGCTTGGACGCTATTGAGTGGGAAACAATCAAACGGGCCTTCGCTGCGTCACCGGGCTAAAGGGCTTGGGGGAGGTTGGAACTCACATTCAGGTGCTGAGTGCGGGCGCGCGAAGAGGGAGGCATTCGACTCCTGGTTCAAGGAACGGATTCACGATTGAGAGAAGGCCCAAATTCTGGTGGTGAAGGCCTGCTCCTGGTGATCTACTACGGTTGTTTGAACGGGGGAAGGAAGGGCCGATATGGGGCCCCATCAAGCGAATCGCCAAGCCCTAAAATCTGGCGACTGACGCCGGCTTGGGTTGAGCGAATCCAGTTAACTTTCTGGGGGCCACGGATGGGGGGGGGTGGGAATGGGGGTCGCCAGGGGGGGTAGGGGGGAACACGGTATAATTTTGTGGAAAAGGTGCGTAAAAAAAACCCTCCTCCAAGAGGTAAGTCAACGGGAAGAAGGGGAGCCTGCAAAAAGTGGGGTCGTGTGCATTCGGTGGGTCTGTCCGGTGGGCGAAAGAAGCTTTGATAAGAACGCGACTCGCACCCAGACGAAATAACGAGAGGAAGGAAAGGTTTGAAGAAATTAATGCCTGAAGAGGGCGGAAATGCTTTCCATTGCGTCTGAAAGACAGGGGATGCGAAGGGAACTACAACGAAATCACTAAGGTCATCTTAGAGAAAGGGAAGAGAGAAAAATCCAAATAAGCGAAAGCGCCAATGATCAAACAACGGCGAGTAAAATGCCAGTTCGAACCTAGAAAAGGGCCAAGGAGTACAGGAGCAAAGGAGCCCTCAAGGTTCCCTGTGCATGTTCAACAATGAAAAACAATCTAAACACCAGAAACATAAACGCCATCCAAAGTGCAACAACCGCACACTATTTGGATTCCAACTTCCATAAACGCACAAAAAAGATAAAAGTTATCCTGGGGAAAAACCAATCAAGCCAAGCAGAAATAAGGGGACTTGGATATAACAGATGGAATAAAACCTCTCCTGGGGTATTCCCATAAGATCCGGAACAACATTGTCAATCCTCATGTCTTTTGAATAAGTTAAAAAAAAAAATTCATTGTGGTGGAAAACCTAATCTAGGATCACGGGAATTGGAGGGGGAGAAACTGTTTCACAGCTCAAGAGGCTGTCAGGGTTTGGGTTTAAACATTTGTTTCATATGGGGAAGTAGTGAATACGGGTGGGCGCGGGTTGTTTGCAGGTACTACACGAGCTAGGGTTAAGTGCCAGTGTGGGATGAAGGTTAGAATCATGCTGAGGGATATGGGGGCTTGGGGTTGACACAAAGCTAAAATGCTGACTCCAGGTCAAGGGGGGGCGCGCTCGCTGGCAGGTTAGGAGAATCACGAGGAGGGTTGACAGGGCTGGCGTGGTAGTGTTGGGCTATTTTGGAAATATCTGGGTGGGAAGCTGCCAGGGAAATTATCTTTACCTCGGGAGCAGGAACGTTCTAGACCTGGACGGACTCTCAGGGGGGAATAGTAAAGGGCGGGGCCAAAATTTTGCTGTGGCCGGGAGAAGTGCATAGCCCAGGGAGGTGGGAGGTGGGTATTTAGGATCGACAACAGCGTCGCTGAGTACGCAATGAGCATTTCGCGCGTGATTACCAGGAATGAACATCAGTCAGAAGGGAGGGGAGATCTTTCCGAAAAAGGTAGGCAGAACAAAAGGAGAAAAGGCAAAAGGTATTAGACTTGCCCAAACGACCCCAAGGAGAGAGAGTGAAAGCAAGTTATTCCAGCAGCGTGGGGATGTGGTGGTTTAAGCAAAGGAGGAACAAAAAAGACATCACACTGAAAATACAGAGAGAACCATCAGCCAGCGGAAAAAAAATAGGACAAATTTTGAATAAGGACGTCCAAAAAAAGAGAACTGAAAGGACAGAGCCGAGTTGGGCCTTGGGGCGATGAACTGTGAGTCAAGGAGAAAGAGGTGCGGCTGATACAAACAAAACAAAGGAGATCCACGAAGCATCTCCCCGAGTTCAAAAAACAGTCCATTCGTCATATAAAAAGCGGGCCGTGCTCCTTGAACGGGTCGAGACGATGCGAGAGCAAGAAACTAGGATGCAATCGAAGATGAAAAGAACTGGGGCTAACCCTGAGGTTATAGGTTAAGGAACAGTCGGGCAGGCGTTTATGTCAACAAATGAAAGGGGGATACTCCAGCAGTATCTGGAGCATAATGCTGTGCCGGAATGGTTCCATGATAAATGACGACTAGGGAGACATCCACTTTATCTCGTACGCACTCTTAGAAGCTGGCGGCCAAGAAAAAAACGCGGCACATACTTAAAACACTGGACTACTTGAAGGGGACGCGGAACTGAGTTGGGCATCAGCAGAGATCAGGAACTGAGACGCGTCCGTAAGGGGCAAAAGTCTGAATGAGTGGAAGAGAGATTAATGTTACTTTCGCCGGGGTTGGACACAAACTCCTACGGCCTGCAGAAAATCCTGACAGTTCATGGAGCAAACTGTGGCGAGAGAGAAAAGATGAAACGGGAACCGTTCTTCCATTCGAAAAAAAAAAGAAAAAAAACACAAAAAAAAAAAAAATAAACAAAAAAAAAAAAAAAAAAAAAAAAAAAAAAAAAAACCTCCTTGGCCGGCCAAACGTCGGGAGACTGAGGGCAGTTGGCCGACGTATTCGGCAAGGGAGGAAAGAACGGAGTTGTTTATTAACAAAAACTCTTGGACAAGGAGACCTGGCCGCCCATTCTATCGGTGTGATAGACCAGCAGGGGGGGGGGGGGATTTTACCAAGAGGGGCGCCCAGGTCAGAACACAACATTCTTTGACAGGAATTTGCGAGACTTCTCGAGGGCATCCGGACGGAAACAGGATATTGATGAGCCGCCACGGGGAATTAGAACAAATGTGGTGTCTTAAACTGTAATTACGGCACGGGGAACGGATTTGCTAGACTTCTTGCTCGGTCAAGAAAAAAGAGGCGCAAGCGATCAAAAAGGGAAATCCAGGGGGCTGGTCAGATTTATACCTGGTGGCCAAGACTAATAAGTGGGGGGGAGGGGCAAAATCCTTGAAAAAAACGGGAAAACCCTCACCCCAGGTCGCTACTATCGAGTCACACGTGGAAGAGAAGAGGGGTGGCGGCTGCTTGGGGGGATTCGGGATCAAGCAAGGGAACCTCCATGACCATTTCCTTGGGTTGGACCGTCCCCCACAAAACCCGAGGGCATACACTGGCAGCAATTGAGTCCGGTGGGGGGGGGTTGAAGTAGGGAGACAAGCGAGGTCGCAGGGAGGGGGCCCAGGTGAAAAGCACCCGTTATCTGATCGAGGAGGTAGCGGAAAGGCGCTGGGCGCCGAACAGGAGGTAGTGGAAGTAAGCTCAGGGATATACGGGAGTGAAGGTCTGGAAGCATGTGGAGGGAGATGGAAGAGGGAGGACTTCAACGATCAGGGAATAGAGATGCCCTTTATTTCACTTCACGACGAAAAAGGGAGGAGAAGGAAGTGGATGGGTCGCGATGGGGGAAAAAAAGGAAACTGGGGTGGGGCCTAGGAAATGAGCACATAAATCTCTCACACACAGGAGGAGAAGATAAGTAGTCGGAAAACCGCAAAAAACCCAACATATACGCAGAATGGAAATGACATCATAAAAAAAAACGGCCGGACAAGGGAGAGAGGGAATCAAGGGACACCTTATCTGAGGCCCGGGATGTTAAACCACGATCCTCTAGGGAAAACTACAAAGGGTCTCCTCGGATCAAAAGAGGGAAAGGCCACACCGGAGATCGAGACTAAGAAAATCTGCCTTCAAGCCCAGAGAAGGGACCTTAAATTCTCTCCGCGATAACAAAGATCGGGCGCCGGTCTTTCTTCCAGTGCGTCTGTCCAAGAGAGGAACGAAATAAGGGGCGTTCAGATAAATCGTGGATGGAAAACCCATACCAATTAAATAAGGGGGCTGCAAGGGGGGACAGTATCCCGTCGAAGCACCGAAGGGGGGAAAAGGAGTATTGAGTAACCGCAGGGGACCGAGGCCAGGAAGGAGCAGACTGGGGCAGGGGGGTGGTATCGTACCCGAGGTTGCGGGTTTAAAGGCCGGAAAAGAATGTCCCGAACAAAAAAGAGGAGGTCATGCAAGCCTTCGCCAAGAACAAAAAAAAAAGAAGCAAAAAAATGGAGGTGACCAGGGAGGATTCGGCGATTGCTACCAGAGCCACGAAGGGCTAGAATGGGAAAAAAAAAGGGCCCCCGTCAGGACCCGTGTTTCCGTAGTGCAAGCCTCGGACAAAAAAACAATGGGACTTCTAACCAGTGGCTGGGGGAGTTCACGGTTAGATCCCAGACCAGAAGATACTAAACATCGAGCAGCGCTCGATTAACCATCCGGAGGGTCGATTGAAACAGAGGGAGGCCAAGGGAAGAGGAACACCACCGGGCGGGAGATCAACATCAATTGGGCTTCATCTTAGTTTAGCGTGGCCCTCAAGAGGGGGGTCAAGGGGGTAAATTCACCGCCAAAGACCGTTCACCTCAATGGAAAAACTCGGAAGAACATTCCGAAGTCTCACCGGGGAAAAAAAAGAGGGATGCGCGAACTCATCCAAATTCCTTCTTGTTCAGCCTGATGATCGCCAAAAAGAGGGGATAAAGACCATGTAAGTCACTGGCTTCCGTCGAGTGGGACAGACAACCGGCGACAGTCACGAAGGGCTTACTTACTCTGGGGCTGTAGCAAGTAAGAACGGGAGGAGAGGAAAGGACAAAACGGGGAATCCTGCCAGCCAGCTGGGGGCTGAGCAGGGAAAAGACATTGGACTAAGGAGACGATATTCCAGTGGGGGGGGGAAGTGATGCTTACCGCGAGTTTTGAAATGTGTCCCCGTTTCTACGGGTGTGGGGGTAAGAGAGAATCCGTTGGACCGCAGGCGGGGAAGAAACTCGCCGTGCACGGGAACACCTGGCAATGGCCCTAAAGGTCAAGGAACGTAGGGATAGGGCGTACAAAAGGCGATTGAATGGTTACAACTCACCTAAAATGGGGGTCGCACCGCAGACCCAGGAGGAGAGCAACGGTTCACCCAAGGAACGATTCGCCTTATGTTAAAGACTAATCGACAGAGGGAGAACGGTTCACCGTAGCAAGGGGATCAAGATTGAGACATTGACCTGGGTTGCTTGGAAGACAGAGAGGGGGATAATACGTTGTTGGGAAGGTGAGGATCCGCAAGAGGTGACAGCGAAGACAGCTCAGACTCCCTCCTCTCAATCGGTAAACTAAAATCCTTGCGTATGAATCGGGAAAAAAGGATCTACCTAATTGGGGGAGACTAGGTTGCAAACCCGCTGGCTAGGGTGAGTCTCTTGTATTGGGGAAAACCGGCGCACCCCCCACATTGGGAATGTAGGCCGAAGGGGGATGGGGAAAACCCATCAAAACAGATGGGAGGGGGGGGAAGAGATTCAAAACAAAAACAAACCACCACCTCTCAGAGCTCTTCTAAAGTAGGGGGGGGCGTGGGGAAAATCTGTGCTGAGAAAAATTGGTACAAGGGTTGGCTAACAGGCAGCTTCGCATGGCATCGATCGACCTGACGAATTGGATTGAATGCAAGTAATGCCGGGGGAGAGGGAAGAGAAGGGGAGTGGGAGACTTGCTGACTCTACATAAGGCGCTCAGGTGGGGGGAGGAGACTTAAATACCGAAAGTAAATCCGGGTCAGCGAAAGAAAATGACTCCGCCAGACCAAAGCCTCCTCCTGAAGAACATGAAGGGCAGAGGTCACTAACGTTCTATCGAGACTTCACCAGGACACAAAAGAACCTCCTTTCCTGGGTCTTTTTCCAGTCCAAAAAACGAGACACAAAAAAACGCCAGAAAGCCCTCAAAGTGGAGATCTCCACTGCCCAAGAGGGGAAAATCGGACCAAACGTATAAACCAGTAAATGGCCAACCGAATCAGGAAGAATGATGAGAGGAGAACCAATAAGAAAAAAAACCGATTCAATTAGTAATTCCCAAGGCAAAGAGAAAAAAAGGAGCAAAGCTCTTACCCTTTCGGCCAAAACAAAGTGAAAAACTCAATAAATTCTTGACACCGGAGACTACAAGTATTATTAGGGAAAAAAAAAGGGGAAAGGGGGTTAAAGCCACACGGACTTGTACTTTTTTTTCATTGGGTCAAAATGGAAGGCCCGGTGAGAGGAGAGGTGGAAAATAAAAAAAAAAAAAAAAAAACAAAACAACAAAAAAAACGGTGGTGAGAGGGGGAGGTACTTAAGACACGGCGCTCGGTTGGGGCCTCTGGGGGGATCTCCGCGTGACCTAGTTGAGAACTGGATTGCGTGATTTGTCCACCTCAATGGGGCCCCTTTGGCGCGGCTTCGCTTCAGGGGGCGGAGCAGCAAAGGGGGGGGGCTGGGAGGGGGGGGGGCTTGACGTTTCGGATTGTGGTTCGCAGGGGAGTGACAGGTTTGTGTCCAACCAACAAGGGATGAACAGACGTGCGCATCACTCTTGCTCGAGGAGGGAGGGTCTTCTAATCCTGGGAGCTCTAGGGGGGGGGGAATCAGAGGGTGTAGTTCGGAAGTCTCGGCAGCTGAAAAAAGGGGGGTTGGACGTAGTTAGGACCGACAACACGGCAGGGGAGTCTTTCGGGGGCGAAACAAGGTAAGAGAGCTTCCCCCGGCCTTCATGATTGGAAATTCGACGGCAGAAGAGGAAAGTAGAGCGTCTCGCATGCGGCACCAAGAAAGACGGGCAACCTGTATAAAGCACCACATTGAACATCGAAGCTGGGAGAGGTACAAAACAAAAACACGTCATTTACTTCAGAAAGCTGGGGGATGTGGTTTTCCAGCACCGGGAAAGCCAAATACACATAAGGAAACCGAAAGCCAACTCCTCACCTCATCAAAGGGGCAAAACTGGTCGGGGATTCGGAGCGCCAGGACGGCCAGGAGGGAGCTGTGGGACGATGAGCTGATGCGACGGCAGAGAGGTGGAAACGGATCAAGATACCGCACCAACGTAGAGAAAAACACAAGCAGGCAAGAAAAACCCTGCAAAACCATCAAGGCGATATGCTCAAAAGTTAATCGGGAGAAGGGAAGACGTCGGGGGGGGAAAGTTCTGATTCGGAATCCCAAGAAAAGACGGGGGAATCGTGCGGGGAAGATTGTCTAAGAAAAAAGCAAAAAAGGGGTCGGTGAAAGAAAAGGCTATGGTGTGGGGTCAAAATGAATCTCTAAGAAAGAGGGAAGAATAACGTCGAAGCATGAAGTGAATGTCCTGCAAGGTGGAACTAAGGGGGAAGACTTCCCGAAGCGTAAGGCCTGGATCCACGTGAATGAAAGTACTCAGGAAAAAAGACGAGAAAAAGAAGAAGGCCTGCCGCATGGCCAAACCTGGACTCCTTGGGGCGCAGGCGACGAGCCTGCAGGGATTTCCACTCGGTCACCCGCCTGCATGAAAGGAGAATCTTCGTAGACCGTCTGAAGGCACTGACGCTGCCTTCGCAGGGGTCGCCGGGGGTGATGTCCACAACGCCTGACAGCCTCACAAGGACCGGGGGGAAGGGAAAGTCGGATTTTCGAAGAAACAGCTTAAAATCGAGGAGAATGGGTTTGAGGCCAGCGGCTAACGAAGTTATGATGTCAGGAAAATGGGCCGACTCGAGGACTTCCGCCATGGGAAAAAAACAGAAAGGGGGAAGTGGTGGGGAATTTTCATCAAAACATTAAACCCTCGTTAGGAACCCGCTCACCGTACCTTCAGTCATCATTTAGGAAAAGATACAAGGGGGGCAGGTGGTTTTATGTCCTTACGCAAGTGTCACAGAGGTAAAGAGACGCAGGCTGGGAAATAGAAGCGGGGGGCTACGGGGGTGATTTCTTCTGCATTATGGTTCGACATGGAAGGGGTAGGGAATAACGGGAGATCCAGGAATATGTGATACGAGGGGAGGAAAAATAATGCAATACCTCTGAAACGAGAACTTCCAGATTCGAGCCGGCTAGATAGTACCATCTCCACTCCTACACGAAGAAAGGGGAACTTGGGTCGCTGGAGACCGGACTTGCCATTAATTCTGGGTGTGGCGGGACAGAGACTGGGCCAGGGGAAAAACCTCTGGGATCCCTATATGAGGAGAACCTACCATGCAAAACTAGCTCGATCCATAGGGAGGGGTCTGGATCATGAGAAGCCCGCAGTCCATTGTTTTCTCAGAAGAAGATACAGACAATTGAAAGAAAGAAGTAGAAAAGTATGGGTTTTGGGGAGAGGGGGTACAAAGACTAGGTTCATCTTGTGGGGGGGGGGGTTTAAAACTCATTCGGTGCCGAAGTCAAAGGAAGCCCGTGATCGTGAAGCTTCTTCTCGAGGGAGCAAGGCGACAGGGGAGAAAACATCGGGCTGGGGGGAAGGTGCAGGACTTGCGAAGAGGGGGGGAAGGCGTAATATAGGGATCCATGGGGATATGTTCACGGGGGGGAATAGGAGTGTGTCCCCTGGTAAACACTCCTCTACTAAAAAAGGTGAAAAGGGGGAGGACGCCCTTGATGAGGGGGAGGTATTATCTCAGGAGAATGTTGCGGTCTGTTTTTGGTGTAAAAGAGAATTAGCAACAAAACAAACGGGGAAAGAGGGATATTCTCACTTAAGAAAAAAAAAAAGGGAACTCCAAAAAACGGAGATCATCGGGGGCCATGAACTCAATCCCAAACGGCTTCTGTCGCAACGGGGGGAAAGGGAGGAGGACGTGGAAAGAAAACATTACTTAGCAAACGGATCTTTCCCAAAAAGATCCTCGAGATACTCAAAACTGTGCTCCTTAGCTCAAATAAAAACCCGTTCAAGAGAAGAGCTACGCCAAGCGAGGCTGCGCGCCCAGCGCAAGCCTGGGAGGAAGGGAGTTCGAAAAGAACGTCACGATCAGGGGGGATCAAAGGGTGTCTACCGGATTCAATTGGACTGATGGTCAAAGAAAACGCCTAAAAGAGATGGCGTTCACCTCAACCTAGAGTCCCAACCAATTACAGGAAGGTGAAAAAAAGGCTTCATGGGATGGATAACGTGACTGGGGATACCTTAAATGGGGAAGGACTTTAGGGGAACCTGACCCCTGTCCTCATTAATGCGCTAATAAAGGGGGATCGAATGATGAGGGGTGGACGCGAGTGGTTGCAGGGGGGGCAAAGCGACATGATTGTCCCAAAAAAACGGTCTATTCAAAGGGGCCATAACTTTCAGCAAGAGAAATACCCCGGAGCCGTTACTAGAAGAGGTCGAGAGATGGTCACCGGACAAGAGCCTCAGGGTCGTAGAAAAGAAGGGGGGGCTCGGGAACGGCGGTTGAAGTGCCTTTCGTAAAACATCCGGCTAATCCTTTGAAAGGGGCTTGGACCATCAACCGTTCGGGACCTTCATGCAAGCGCTCACCTCAGAAAAGAAGCGATCTAATGGCAAACAAATCCGGAGTGTCGCTGACAGGAGGGACAGGGCCCCCATGAGCCACGAAACCACCGACCGGGAGATCAATTAACATGGAAAAGAATTGGTTCATGCGTCCTGCGGTGCGTCTGGGAAAGTGTCCAGGGGTGAAAATGAAAAGCCACTATCCCTTTCGTCGAGAAGGCAGCAGGAAGGACGGCCACCATCATCAACAGGGGGGGGGGGGCACATCAATTCTCACGGAAATGCTGGAAAGGGTTGGCAGAATGAGTAAAAGGGGCCAAAATGCCCAAAGCCATGGAAGAAAAGGAAATTGTAAGGGGGTAAAGGTACAAAATTTTTTGAACAGACCGCCTGCGCGTAAGATTAAGGGAAAAGGCAAACGGGAGGCAGCGTCACGTACGGGAAAATAACGTGACCTGCTAGCGTCTAAATTCATTCACCTAGGCGCGGTCCGGTTGTGAAAGTAGGCAACGCCGAGATGGGTTGTATTTTGACCGCAAGGTGTTTCTAAGTATTGATGAGAGGGCAGCTTGAGGGTATAAGCTTGATCGGGGAAAGAGCACTCTAACGGGAAAACGGAAGGAAGCAATTAAGAAGGACTAAATTCTCTCTGTTGAGGGCGTCGGGGAGAGGGAAGGTGTGGAAAAACAAGCCTGACCCCGGGGAGGAAAAGCAGAACTCGGCAGAGGGGGGCAATCGATTTTGAAGAGAGCTGAATTATTGGGCTCGCAGAATCGGAACGGATGTCGACGCCTTTTTCAAGAAACGATTCAAAGAAGAGAATAGTCCCGAATCATGTGGTTTTTTAATTGACGGGAGAGTCACTTGGAGACGTTTCGGGATCGGGAAACCAGAGGATGTCCCTCGCATCCCTCATGAAAAGGGACCTCATCGGATCGGGCAGCCTCGAGCGGGGGACAAACAGCGCTACTGACCGGGGAAGCTTTTGCCTCGGTGGGGATGGAGGGGGGAAGGTGAGATGTGTGGGATTAGGGAATTGTGGGGGGGGCAAAGGGGGGGGTCAACATCCCCAATGCTGAAGGGAAAGGGTCCATTATGGTAATCTCAAAGCGCTTGACTCGGTTGGGAAAGGAGTGTTGGGGTGCTGAATATTCGAGCAGCTTTAGGCCGAACGTAGCGCCGGTTCTACGAAGCGATAACTGAAGGAGGAATGGGAGAAGGAAAGAGGTGGAAGAGGGCGAGTCCTTTAACCGGGGGAGACTAAGGCGGAAAGAAAAGCATCCTGTGTAGCGGCCTTAAAATAAACCCTAAATAAGACGGGAGCCTCACTAAAAGGAAAAACAAAGCCCCGCCGTTCAAAATGCCGAAGGAAGGACCAGTCGATCAAGGACAACGTCCGGCGCACGAAGGGGGAAGATCAAAAGGAACTTTGAAAACCCAAACCCTCCACAAATGAGAGAACATAAACTCAAAATGCCAACACCCAGCCACGATGGCGTTAGGGACCACGCCAGAGGAGAGAAAACGGAGACATCTGTCACATTTTATTAGGGGCAACCAGCAAAAGAAGCAGGACAGACAAGAGCATGATCTAAAAAGAAAACAGTCTAATACAAAAAGAAAAACCAGTAAGATCCTCTGAACCTTTCGGACCGACAAGGGGAACTCATATAAAAGGAGTGGTGGGAAGGGGGAAACCGGATGATCTCTCAAAGTAATAAAAGGGAAAAGAAGAAGGTGGAAAGAACACTGGGGGCTTTTCTCCTTGAGGTGGTACAGAAATCCCTGAGAGTGAGGTGAAATACCGGGGGGTAGCGGGGGGGAGATAAAAGGGCAGCGGTGGGGGGAGAAGAGGGGCAGACCGCATTTCTCTTCCTGGCTTGCGCTTGGTGGACACGGAGAGTGAAAGGATCCGGTCGCTCTTGCCTTTGAAGAAGGGGGGGATGGGGGGCAGGGCATGGGCGTGTTTCTGGGGTCTTGAGTTTTCGTTCGGGGAGGGGGGGAACAAAGGAAAGATGGGATCGATTGCGCCTTCCTCTGAGAGACTACCGGCAGCCTCGAGTGAGTCCATAGGAGAGTATGGGGGGGGGAGTTGTAAGGGAGAGTCTCGGCGATGCCAAGGATGATATCGTGGTGGTTAGAGGAAAAAACAAATGGACGGCTTCTTACAGGGTCAGCGCAAAAGGTAAACCTTTCGGGGATCGCTACGGCTTCAGGGCCAAATTCGAAGGGGGGGCGATCCGATGTAAAGGCAAGGAGCAAAGCAGTAAAGGATCTCCTCTAAAACAGGGTCGAAAAAACCACCAGACCAAATGATACCCAGACGATGCACTCTGGATTCCAATTCATTCTTCCAGACTGGGATGTGTTTTTCCAGAACCTTAGGCCCAAGAACATATGCGAAAAAAAACATCTGCCGCAAAAACTCTCGCGGGGAAGAGCACGAAGTCAAGGGAGTGCAAACAATCGACGCCAAGAGAAAAGGGCGGTCTTTTGACGATTAGGCGCCGGAATTATCTGTCGGAGGGGGGGCAAGAAGAAAAAGTAGATCCAAGGAATCACCGCAAGGCAAAAAAAGTTCCTTCGGAGAGATGAATCAAGGAAGGGAAAAGGCTGTACTGCCGCGGAGGAAAACACCTCAGCTTTTAGCAAAACCCCCTTTTCTACTGAGTAGGAAGTGAGACATGTAGAAAAATGTGTGAGGTGGCACAAATTCAATAGGGGGGAGACGCATCGGAAAGAGAAGAGGTGGGTGCTTTCCGTGTGGGGCAAAAACGTTAAACGGATCGCCAGATCTATCTTTCAAACTATGGACTACAAGGAGAGAAAGTACAGAAAACTAGAGGAGCGCATACGGGGGCCCACCGTGACTAAGTGGTTCCGCAGGGGGCAGGATTTTAAAGCTCGCCACCAACTCGCAAACTGCTCCTCGTAACGGAGAAGACGCAGGGCATGAATGGATGCACGGATCCTCCGAGTCGTGAGGGGGGGTCTCGTTGTCACACACACGAGAAATGACCCGTCCTGCATCACAATGCTTCAGTCGCAAGGGGGGTTGCGATCATCAGTGAAAAAAACAGACGAAGTGACGATAGGAAAAAGCTGGAATCCAAATCTGGAGGGTACCGTCGTCATGGTCGGATTCAAGAAAGGGTATTGTTGGGGATGTGCATTAGAACAATCCCAAGAGTAGTAAAAAGCGCTCAACCCGAGACCGAAGGGGAACGACAGTCTAAGGGATTGGAGCTACGCTCGGTGGTGGGTCTTGGGGAAGAAATCACTCTTTACACCAACAGTCAGCCAGAAAGTAGGGAAGGGGGGGGTCGAAAGGGTCGTGCGTAGCGAGGCATGTTCCTTCGGACATTAGATTAATCCTCCACTGATAGCCGGAATGGGATAACTCGGAATGCCACTACAGAAGGGGGGCCAGAGAAGCATTATTGGGGGGGGTTTCTCTCCGTCTAGACAGGGGAACTACAATTAAGGACACAAATTGTAGGGGAGGCGGGAACAAGGCAAATGATTCGAAGGGGGGTGGGGGCGGGCCAAGAAATGTCGCAGGGAACTCTCACCCAAACGTCCCCCTAACCGAAGAATGACTATGGCTCAACATGAAGCAGGGGGGTCTTCGGGAGAAATCAGATCCCCGTCAAGTCTGGGAGGAGGGACTCAGAAGTCCCCTTGCAAATTAGGCGTCCGGTAATTGGGTGGATTTAGAATCCTCTGGGAACGGAAACACGCGTCGTGGAGGAAGGGCCAAGAGAAAAGGGGCGCACGGGGGGAATCGTGAGAGGAGAGGGGAGTCGGGGCAGGCTTGCTCTTTGGTCAAGCCACGCTCTTGTAAAAAAGAAAGAAATCGACTGGTTCTGTCATGCTACATGATTGGGAAAGGATTAGAATTGGCATCTTGGGGAAGTTGGGGCAAGGAAAAGGGGAATCGATAGGTGTGCCCTGGATTTCCACTTCCTCGGACGAAAAACAGAAGGCGCAAGGACGCTTAAGAGATGGGACTCGGTTGGGAGACCGGTTTGGGGAGAGAAAAGAGATCAAAAACAACAAAAGGAGGAGGGAAAAGAGAGAAAAGATTTAGATTCGAGAACCAAGCCCGCTAAAATGGAAAAAAATCCATGGAAAATCTCGCTTAAAAAGAAATTTGGAGGGAGGAAAGTGAAATCCATTGACACATTAGATATTCCCTATCATGCCCAAAAATCCATCCGAGTGAATAACTGAAAGGGAAAGTGCCTTCAAGAGGACAAAGGACGGAAATCGGGAAAAAAAGGGAAATAAAGCTACGCCAAGAAACGAGGGGAGAGCGCAACAGCGCCGCCCTTCGCGAGATTACGGAAAAGCAGAAATTCAACTTTTCAGAGGTGCTAAAGGGACGTCGCCTGGGAAAGGAGGTTGACACCACAAAGAATCAGAACTTCGATTTGGATTTGTCCAACGGCTGCCACAATTTAACCTTACCTAGTTAATTCCCAAGTGGAGGGTCGTGAAGAAAGTGAAACGGACAAAAATAATGGGATCTTGAATAACGAATAAGAAAGGAAAGCGTGCAGGGACTTCGCTCACGGGAGAAGTGGAGTATCTTCACGTTTTTTCGTATTGGGTTTTTTGGGTCCCAGGGAAAGAGCATAATGGACACCCAAAACCCTCTGGCGAAATTTCATGGCAAAACCTTCCCCTCCGCCCAAGAGAACATCACCCATTTCATTTAACGTTTTTGGGGGGGGGGGGGGGGGCATAAACTCTATACTGGCGAGGCCTGCGGATTTTAAACCGGGAGCCCCGAGGGAGAAAAATAAAAGGGTGCCGTGACTGAGGACCTCTGCTGTTTGCAAAGGACGGGAATCTACTCAACAGATTACTAATGGGAGGGGAGAAGTCCAAGGGTCCACGGTTTTTTAGAACAGATTTCCTGGAAACCGCAAACGACATCGGGGAACAAGCTCGCTTCCACCCAACCCGGGTTTCTTTCGTCTTTTAAACTGGAGAAAAAATTACAACACAAGTGACGGTACGGTCGACGCCGAAGGGGCGGCCGCGTCAGGTGGAAAAAGGGATTTTTCTCTGGGAGAAAAGAAATTTTGGGGAGAAGGTGGGGTGCAAAGCAAACAAAAGTAACTGCCTTAAGGGCTTACATCAACCAAAGGGGAAGGACCATTGCAATCGACCCCGGAGGAAATACCAGTACTATGGTTTTTGCAAAAGCATTATTGTCTCACGCTTTGACCGTTTGATCAGGATGATCTCCCCAAAAACGGTTCGGAGAACTTCAAATTTCCAATTCCATTGCCTTCCGGCATTGTTTGTGTGGTGTATCAGCCGGGCGGGAACAGGATAAAGAACTGTACTTAATATGACAAAAACCGGTAAGCAATTTCAAAGGGGCGAGTATGCAGCGGGGGTTCCCTTATGTACTCTGAGAATGCAGCCCTCGGCGACAGGCGCAAAAAGTAGTCCCACGGTGAAAGTAGGACTCTACCACTATGTTTATTGGGAAGCACGGCGTCTCCTCTTGGGTTACGTTAAATAAGGGGTAATTTCTCTCGGCGGCCCAGAGAGTCCTGGAACGGGCCAAACGCGGGGAAAGGCACTAAATGAAGACAGCAGTATTCTCTCTTTGGGCCAGCGGGGGAAGGGGGGGGAGGGTACACCGGGCAGGACATTTCCTTCCCTCACGTGTAAACTTTAGATAAACCGGAGGGGGTAATTCAAAAGCCAAGCCACGTGAGTTTTTTTTCAGCTCAACGATTTCTGAAAGGAGGTTGCGGGGGAAAGCGAAAATATTTCTACCCGCAACTGGTTCAAGGGCTGAAGGTCCATTTAAGCCTGGAAAGGGGCACCATGTGTTTTTAAAGGGCGGGGAAAGAACCAACTCTGTTAAAGGAACAATCTCAGTGTGTTGGTTTTCAGGGTATCGAGACTATAGGCCCACCCGCTACGAGATCCGCCACGGCCAAGAAAATCGATGGACTCTGGAAAGACGTTTGTTTGACCCAGCCGCACTACGACGGGGCTGGGGAGGGGCCCAAGGTAGGGGTGATTCTATTGGGTATTTGTAAGGGGGCGGATTTTTGATTTGATTGCTAAGGGTCTTGAAAACCACAAAAAATCCAACAGCATGCTAAAAGTCAATTCCGGTGGAAGCGAAGCAGATCTGCCCTGCAAGCTTTTGGGGTTTTTTTCCTTGGGAGTGGGGGGGGGCGGAAAGGACCCGTTGCTAAAAATGCGGGAAATGAGAAAAGGCGAGCACAGAGGATAGAACGACCTTAAGAAAAATTTTTAACTTGACCAAGGAAAAGGGCTGGTCATAAAAATTCTGGAAAGAGTTGCCGAACGCGACGGTAATAACGCAGTAAAGGGGGGGGGTTGGGGGGTTCAATGTTAAGATTAACCTAAGCACACAAAGGAAATTCAAACCTGGAAGAGGCGCGTAGTCACGCCAAGAAAAAAATCCCAAAAAAGCATCCCACCAAAAAACCGAGAAATGTTTCGAAAGGAAGGGATCAGGCAAGGCCTGTTTTATAGCAAGAGTAAGACGAACAATTTAATGGCCAAAATTAAATTTCAAAAGGGGTTGGGGCGACAAAAACAAAACTACCATAGAAAGCGTCCAAACGGGAACACCGAATGCCCAACGGTCGGAGCAGGCCAAGAAAAGCGCCGCAACCCAAGGCACCAGCTTCCCCCCAGAGGAAGGGCCTAAAATCAACGCAGCCTTCAATGAGAAAGAAAGAGGAAAAGGGGGGACCGCCCGTGTAAATTCCCCCAGAAAGGCGCCCCAAAAAGAGGGAAAAATCCCGAAAACGGTCCCAACCCCCCCAAAAAAGTTACAACACAAAAAAAATTGGGGGAGTGCACGGGGTGGAAAACCAAAACAGGAGTGAGAGAAAAAGATATGATCCCGGGGGACTACAAACTGCTCTTAAATTTGGGTCAATTTTTTCTTAAACGGGGTTTCATAGCAATGCTTATTTGGCAATATGTTGTGCGCAAAGGGAATTACAATTTAAAAACAAAATACAAACGGCAAAAAAAACTCAGTTTTTTGGGTGGGCCTTAAGAGTGTTTTGGCTCCAACAAAGGGGGTGCTGGGACTTGTGGCGTGCTGGTGCCAAGTCTAAATGGGAAACTAGGGGCTCCGGGGGGAAACGAAGCGCTCGTGCTGTGACTTTCACAGAGATTTGTCAAAATGGACATTGAACGGTTGGTTGACGTTGGCCCACAGCGGGTTTTTTGAGGGAAGGAAAAGGGAGGGGAGGTGAGTTTTACGAAGGGGGAAAAGAAGCTGGTTCAGGCTTCAAAAGGGACGTGCTCACCCTGAAGGGGGGGAGGGAAAAATCGGCGAGGGGGGAATAAGGTTGGGGTCCTTTGGAGAGTCCGAGGGGAGCTTTAACTTTTGAGATGTCCTTGGGGGAAAAAGGTATCCTCATCGTAATAGTCTAACGAGTAGAAAGGTAAAAAAAAGCAATTAGCGCAAAGGCCCCCCCTGAAGATCATCCACCGACGACGGATTAGCCTTATCGGGCGGAGGTTCTTAACTCCAGAGATTCGAAACCAGTAGTAAAACCACAGACTTGCCCACGACAGAGGGTGGAACCCTAAAGAGCTGTTCCCAAGTAGGTTGCCTCAGCAAGTTTAATGGGTGGACAAAGAAAACTGTTCAGCAAAGGACACATCAAACGGCCAAGAATGAAAGTATGCAGAGAAACACACAATCCCATTTTCCAAAATAACGTGTATGAAGGTAAAGTTAGGCTTGGGGTGCCCCCATAAGAGGGTAGATCGCACTGGCTATCCCCTTTGTATGGGACCTTGGCGATTATAAATGGCTCAACGTTCATTATTCACTCTTCTTTATCCGAACCCGGTAAGATCCAAAAGGAAAGATCCCGCAAAGAAAAAAAAAGACGTAGGCTAAATTCTCAAGAGGGGGGAAGGAAATGGAGACTTGGACCATGTCCTTACGACAATGCGTCCTAGGAGCACTCAATCATTCTGGAAAGGCGTTTTCTAAATTGCGGACAAAATCCCTGTTGGGAGAATGTGAGGAGCGTTCTGTCCAGGACCTGTTGAGGTGTTGGAAGAAAAAAATGTTCAACCTCGGACTCAAAAGAGGAATCATTCTGCTAACCAAAGAGTCAGGGTGAGGGGGGGCCGGGTGGGGCCCGTGACTGCTAAGGGCCGATAGAGGGTGAGCATTGAAAATCAGAGGACTGCACATTACAAGGTAGAAAGAAGGGAATTCCTCTAAAAAGCGAGGATTTATTTCAAATAACAGTGGGGCCCCGCGTCCACGGGGCCTCGTGAGGTTTAAAAAGGATCACAGCGTCAGGAACAACCTTCGAGCTCGTCAGGGGACGGTCCCCCCTCATCATGGAATCGCGGGAGTCGTAAAAGAGGAGTGGGGGTTACTTGGTCGAGGGTGATTTGTCCCCCCCACCGTGACCGGAAAAGGACTGCAATTTGCCGTGGCAATTTCAATTTATCAGGAGTTGGATATCATCATGTTGAACCGAAACGAACTGGAATGTGTGGAAGGACATCCGTGAGGCGGGGCCGCCAAAGCGGAGGTGAATTCGCAAACAGCTGGCGCAGGGGAGAAAAAAACGGGAAGTCGTTGTGCATTGTCCAAAGGGTCACCGCTTTTCTGACCCTCCCACCAAGCAAGAGGGAAAGGACCCATCCCCATGGCACCATGGGGTAATTGAGTCAGACAGCAAGGTTGTGGGGTTTCGTGGGCTTTCCCCATATGGGAAAAAAAAAAATTCAATCCGGAAAAACGACCCAATTAAGTAAGAAAAAAAAAAAAATATCGGCGGGACTCATTAAGGTGGGGGGCAGCCCGGATGAAACAGGAGACGGTTCGGCCACGGATGTTAAGCCCAAAGAAGGTGCTTGAAACCCCGTCTGCACAAAAGGGGGGGCCCTAAACACATTATTGTCTTGCTCAGGACAGCCCGGGAGGATCTCGCGAAGGTTCAACATCCCGCCCGTTTTGGGAAAGGGATAAAAGATGCACAAGGAGGAGAGAGTGGGGGTGGTTTGCCCCATCGAACTACCCGTTAAAAACCAGAAACACAACAGGGCCACAAGAGCCCTTTGACGAAGCAAGGGGAAAGGAAACTGCGGCTGGCGTAGTCGGGGGAAGCAGAGTCCCTCTCCCCCGAACTTTGACCGGGCGAAGGCAAAACTTCTTACAAAGTCCCAGTAAGCGTTGGATGTGAGAAGTACTCAAATAAACCCATCGAGTGGGAAAAAGCAAGGAGTCAAACTCCATGAAACAATCCTTACTTAGACAAATTACTCCTGAGAAGAGAGGGAGACAGAGGGAGAAGCAAAGGGCTGAGATTTAGGGGGACGACTCGATCTCGAATTGATTCAGGAAAAGGAAAAACGAATGCGAGGGTTTTAATTATCAACATTGGGTGTAGGTCAGTAATTTAAATCTATTAAATGGGCAGAAATGTTCGTTGAATTAGCCTAGACGAAAAAAACGTTGAGCGCCGAAACAGGAGGGGTTTTTGACACATGGGAATGATCTCGTATTGGGGGAAGACGGAAGGGGGGGGTCCAGCCGATGGAT
>Ga0179593_1315877_pt1 | contig 20383 bp, 19 predicted proteins | sample CZODoug2_1_08_16_FD_185931 | JGI IMG/M metagenome (GOLD analysis project Ga0179593, IMG submission 185931) | Vadose zone soil fungal communities from Angelo Coast Range Reserve, California, USA - CZODoug2_1_08_16fungal (PacBio error correction) | ecosystem: Environmental > Terrestrial > Soil >...
AACCAGAAGAAATCAGAAGTACCGCCAGGAACCGGATTTCTTATTGTCTAAAACGAAGTGTATGCGTGCGCACAGCGGGAAAGATTTATCACTTAACTGACGCCACTCTCCGGAAGGACGGATCACCCTGTGGTTTGGGACCCTTTAAGGCACTCGGAGAGATGGGTCGACGACTTCCGAACGAAACAAGAGCAGCTAAACCGTTAACGCTCCGCCTACGCCTAGCAAAGCGAGTCAGGGAAGAATTATCAAGAGAAAAAGACATCGGGTTCAGGAGCAGCGCATGGACACCACCGTCGATCTCTAAGAACACAACCAACTGAATATAGGAAAGAAATGCGTCTTGGTAGGGAAAGGGAGGGAGGTGGTGAGAGAGGAAGACAAGCTGACGTAGAGGGAAAAAACGGAGGGGAGAGGGGGTTTTCCGGTTCCGGGAAGACTAGGGGAACGAATCCGGCGCTCGTGTTTACCGGGTTTCATTGATCAAAGCTGGAGGAATGATGGACGGATGGAAATGTTGAGCAGAAAGCGGGACTGGGGAGCGCAATAATGAAAACCTGTGTATGGGCGGGTCATCTTACGATATTTACAAAAGGAACAACAATCATTCCATAAAAAGAAACAAAGGGGGAGAAAGAGTCAAGGAATGAATGTCTAAAGGCCCGGGGATAAAGAGAAAGAAGGAAAGTCGTGATCCTGACGGCTTCGGGGAGGCAAGAGGCAGAACGGAGGGGGCTCATTGAACAAATCAGTACTGGAATGAAAGACCTCCGGAACTAGGCCGCGAATGAACAAGTGGAGAGGGATCATAGAGGAGAAGATGTGGGTAGCACGAGGTTCAAACATGATGTGGGAAAGACTAGGTTGGTAGAGGCCGACGAGATGGGGGAGCAGCTGGGGGACGCCGTGAGAACGAGCCCGTCTGGGAGGGGGTGGACCTTGGCCTAAACCATCGGTGGGAAAAAGGGAGCGAAAAGACAAAAGGGTAATGGCGTTAACCAGCCTTGACAAGGGGGGGGGGGGGCAGAGCTTCTCAAGTCCCCAGCCGTCGTGACGAACAAGGAACCAAAGGATGACGGGAAGGAGGGCTTGAGCGGGCGAGAAGGGAAGAAAGGGCTACGTCAGTGGAGGGGGGGAAATCCTCTTTCACTAGCGATCAGTTAAGGGCTTCAAAGAGGGGAGAAGAGGATGGCGTTGCATTGATGGGAAGCCTATCTTTTAAAAATGGGAGAGTAGAATGAGAAAAGATGATTTTTCATAGCCCGGGACTTTTTTCCAATCGTTAGTCTAGTGCCCTCATTAAACAGAATTCAAATGTCTGAGAAGCGGGTTCGAAAGGAATCTGTTGATGCTGGTTAGGGCGGGACGCGAACAGAAAGAGTATTGCGGAGGCAAATTACAAAAAGAGGAGAGACGTACGAGGATAGATATCCGGGAAACTCAATAAATCGGAAATTCAAAAAAAGAAACCGCTAAGAAAGAGCCGTGCTGACTCATAAAGTGAGATGAATCTATTTTCATAAAAAAAGTATTTAATGGGATCTAATTGGGGAAGGAAGGCTGGAGGAACGTTGCGGCTGACATGAAAGGAAGCCAGGAGGCGGGCTGCATAGACGTGCTACAAAAAAGACGTAATTTGTGGTGAACGGCGAATGGGTAAGGACCTTCAGATACTGATCCTACTGGGGAAGAGGAAAGGTGGGGGGTGCCCTAAACGGGGGAAAAAAGCGAAGCCCAGCTGTAGAAAGAAAAATTCTTAACAATAAAATTGGGCAAAGAGCCTGGTCAAAAGGTAGGGACGGGGAGAAAGTCGGGCGACGTAAAAAAAGACTCTATCGTCACTCCGCCGAAAGGTCCCCGTCTAAACGGAAGGGGGAAAAATCAGAATCCAGCCCGGTGAAGGGCAGAAGGGGGTGGTAAAAAATGATTTCGAATCCATTCGCCAATGCAATACGTGGTGTGCTCTGGGGGGGGGGGAGCTGTGCGTGTGTGCGTGCGGGTGCGGTTGCCGTATAGGGGGGGATAAAGGTGGTGAGGTCATGTGAGAAGGGGGGGGAGGTCAAAAACATCGCTTCTCGAAAAAAATCAACCCCAGGGGTGGAATCCGGAAAAAAAGATGAGAACGAAAGCCGGAAGATAGGTGTTCAGGGGGAGGAGAACAAAAATTCACTCCTTGGGGCTACCGGACAGATGCTATGGCGGGCAGGACAAGTCCTAGGAGAAAGAACAGACAAAGGGGCCCGAGCAGAAAACGACGGGGAGGAGCACAGAATATCCAACACAAGGTAGAGCTTTGCCGGCGAACGCTCAAAAGAGAGAAAGCTGGGAACTTCCCTAGAAATGTCACGGGAAATCAAGAAGAGAAAGAATCTGCACGGTCAGCGAGCCATGTCCAAGGGGAGTGACAAACAGCTCCTCCGCCGAAAAGTCGCAAAAGGCTAAATGAAAGCGGGGTAAAACCTACAACGGGTACATCGTCGGATAAAGGAGGATCCTGGCCCGATGGTAAACCCCGAAAACTACCCATGTCGCCACTACCAATAGGGCAAAACAGAGCCATGACAATCAAAGAGCTCGGGAAAGGGGGCGCATAAGGGTGTGGAATTCATCATGGAAACTAATGAAAAGAGGAGAAGATCACCCGGGAGAATGAAGACACGGGAGGCGAACCGGGCGCTGTCCGGCTGTAGAATGAAACACACGGTTCGATAAAAAAAAATAATTGCAGCCAAGGGACGTAGGAATAGCGGGGGCCCGGCTCGGCTTTCCGTAACAGGAAGGGGCAAAGGGAATCAGTCAAAAATCACATATCAAGAAATATCACCCCGCGCTGAAAAGGAAAGGGAATCAAACAATAATTAAAATACGGATCAGCGAAAGAGGCAAGGTCCTAGGAATCGGTCGACAGGTAAGATGGCACTATCTTCCAGAAAAAGGTAGGGAATTGGAAAGAGGGAAGGGCCAACCACCGGATTTAAACCGATCCGCGAGTGAAAGCCAAACACTGAGCAGAACATCAGGCAATAAGGGAAGGATTACGGCGAGGACCATACTTGTAAATCTATGGAAGGAATTAGGAACTAACAAAGCCAGAGAGATCAGGAGTACAGCAAAGGGGGAGGCCGAAACGCAAAGGATCAGTGACGTTCAGGGAAAACCACACGCATCAACTCTATTACCCGATAAAGAAGTGGACATCCGGGTATTCCCAAATGGGAACGAATGAAAATGGAAAGAGGAATATACCGATGGAAAAAAAGAAGGGGGGGGAAAACTGAAAAAAGTCATAATTCTCATGAGAAAATTATCCGACTAGATATCTCTAGGACTCCGACTTCTCTTCACCATCAACTTCCTACATACTCCGGGAAGAACCTATAGGAGAAATGGAGGAGTCGGTCAACGGGGCAAAAAGCGCCTCTAAAGAAAAGACTAAGGAAAAACCCCCAAACAAACCACCAGAAACACCGACCCACGAAACACCCAAAAAACAAAACAAAAAAACAAAAAAAACTCGTGTGGAGATTGAGAACAAGAAGAGCGTGAAAAAAAGGCAAGCGGCCTACTCTCTGACTATTTTCTTTTGAGCAAATAACTGTATCCCTCAGTGGGACATGGGTCTTGTAAAAAGAACACACGCTCAAGTCCACGCGGGGCAGATCGGGAGAGAATGTCCGGAGCCCCCAGATGCGGGGACGCAGCTTCCGTCTCATATTCATAAAAAACTACTACTCTACCACCATTCTGAAGAGGGGGGGGGACGAAAACAAAGAAAAAAAAAGGAACTTTGTAAGGTTGCCGAGTCGACGGGATCGTGGGCTAAAAATTTCATGGAAATGTTCAAAAAATTTCCGCATCTAAAGGGAAGCTACTGGAAAACAAGAAAGAAGGGAAGATAGACATAACCCTCGAGCTAGTACACAGTAGACCCCCCTGAGGGAGGGAATCGCGTTTGTGCGCGAGGAAGGAATTTATGAAGCTGTTGTAAAAAGAAGCTGAAAACCTCAGGGATTCATTATGGGGGGGAAAAAGGGTCGAGCGAAAAACTGAAAGCGTCAAAGGAAGGCACAGGCCAAGGAAGAGGGAATAAGAAACAAACCGGTCCAGGTAACGGGCAACGCTGAGCCGGGATCGAGGACGAGTCGAACAAAACAAAAAAAAGAAAAAATCAGTGTCTAAGAAGGTCGACGAGCCCAAAATCCAGAGGGAGAAGCAGCGCCTGTTCCCCCACCTCAATCTAAAAACAACAAAAAAGGAGGGGGGAGAAGATAGACGGTGGGGGAAAACAAAGACTGCGTTCGACACGATTCGTGGGGGAAAGGGCGAACGGGACGCTCAGCAGCGCTACGGCGAATAAAATTTGAGGGAAGAAGCCGTCTTCAGAAGAGTCAAGCGTTGCCAAAGGGCAAGAGGTCCGGGAAGACGTCGGAGAGGACGGACTGAGGGACGAGTAGGACCGCGGTGCGAGGCCGCCAAGGCGGGTAATGCGACTCCAAGTAAGTAGCCGGGTCCATAAGTTCGAGGAAGGAGGGAAAACCAAAGGAAAAATAATTCACGACAGGGCTAGGAAAAAGCGAGAATTGCAATGCAACGGGGGGCTAACTGAAGGTGAATCGCGAGGATCGTGGTGAAGGACGTCTTGGGCAAGGATAAAGGGGTGTCGCTATGCCGGAAGGGGGACCCAAGAAGAAAATAAATATCACCAAGGGGGGAAAGAGGCTCAATATTCGAAGAAACCCATCACGGGCATCGGAAAGGGGGAAGAGAACGGACTGTTGTTGGCGCCTCCACGAGACGCAGGGAGACGTGGGGGGGCCATCATCAAAGGATGGGGAAAAAGTTGGGAAATATGAACGAACGCTCGCGGCTGGGGGGGAGAAAGGGGGCCTACTCCTCATAAAACAAAAAGGTTGGGGGTCCTTCGTTTCCTTTTTGAAAGAGAAAAAGACAGGTCACACAAAAAAGATTTGAAAGCGCGATCAGGGACAAGCGGAAAAACTTGACATAGAGAGAAGAGGAGAGAGAGGGCTTTGGGAAACAATCTACTCGGAAAAAACCATGATTTTGAATTGGTCGGGAGTCAGGGCATGGAAAGTGAAGGAAGGGCAGACGTTCAGAAAAGGGGGGCAGAAGCGGTTTAGTCATCAACTTGAGGAAAGTTTTCGGGGCGGAGGAGGGTGTGGGGGAAACTTGATTGAGAGGGGAAAGAATTCCGCATGAGAATAAAAAGGTGGGGGTAAAATAACGCCTCTAGGGGGGAACATCGTGATAGGAAACAATTCTTCGTGGAAAACGAGAGGAAGGTACGACGTCAGCAGGTTAGGAAAAGGACAACGCAGGGTGAGAGAAGAACGGCGGGCGCAAGGGAACAGGAAGGGGGGAGGGGCTGTTAATCCCTTAAGACGGAAGGAAGGGGGAGACGAACTGACTTCATCGGGGAGATAAGGACAAACGCAGACCCGTTGGCAGAACCGCCAAGGCGAACTGTCCGGATCAAGCATTTTAAAGAGGGGATCAAAGGGTATATGCCCAGGAGAGAAGGGGGGGGAAGCCGGGTGGGAGGACAGGGGCGGAGGATGTACTCCGACTCGCGTGTCGACTATATAGGGAGGTGTCGGAAATCAGGAACGTCTAAGAAGTTACGAAAGAGGGGCGGAGAGAAGCTTTCCGGAACCGGTTGGGGGGGGGAACGCCAAAGTTTCGCTCAAAAAGAAGGTTCTGGGTCGTTAAACGGACTGAAAAATGAAAAAAAGGAATGATGCAGGGAGAGGGGCCTTCAACTAGGGTAATACGGTTCATACTACAAAAGGAAAAAGCCGTGGCGCACGACGGCCCGAAATCAGGTGATCGAATCCTGTCGGGGGTGGAACGGGCAGCCGGTGGTCAAAAAAAGGACTTAATCCATGTTGGCCGCTGCAACAAGTGTCTTTCTTTAAGGGGAAAGGGCGGGAGAACTTGGCGTAGAGTGGGAGACCGGGGTGCACGGGAAGGAGCAGGGCGGGGGAAAAAGAGGCTCATGCTCCTTTCACCAGTATGGCAAATGCAGCCAGTCCGGATGAACAAGAAGGGCCTTCGAAAAATTTTGGTAGGGCGTAGGAAGAAACGGGGAAAAAGGAACGCGCTGCCAAGGGGGAGAAGAGAGGAGGGAGGATAAAAGACAAGTCTCAGAAAAACATCAGCGGGAAGAGATCATCGCCAGATTCGCACAGGCAGAAATCTCTCTCAAAAAAACTAGAGACAACTTTATGTACGCGATCATCTCGTCTCGGAGGAGAGCCGAGACTGTCCGGCGAGGAAAAAGATCTGAACGTAGGAGGACGGGACAGAGGGAACGCCCAAACCACCGCATCGGAACTCTGACGGCGAAGGCCAGACGTGAAAGAAAAGGAAGCCGAGCAACCCGAGAAGCCCACGGATCCAGGACCCGCACAAAGGCGCCACATCTCAAAAAGAAAACTTCTGACTAGAAGGCGAAAGGCAGGATCGCCATGGAGGGGGGGGGGAAGTCCATGTTGAAAAAAAACGCCCCTCATGAAATCACACGCATCCGAAAGGGAACCAGGGAATTTGCCTCGGGAGTCAGGAAAAAAAGTGGGGAGATCCACGTTCGGGACAAGTTCGAAAGGCCGAGACACGCAGGCAAGCCCAAAGAGGGGGGGGGGTCAACTCGATTGTAAGAGAGAAATGTATGGTGCCTGAGCTCTCTTCACAAGGGGGAGGGGGAAACACACTTCTATTTCTGGAAGGGGGAGGGTCGTCATCGTTAACGGAGAAGCACAAAAAAAGACCAAAAAATCCGCCGCGCTTGCAAAGGAAACAAGGGGGGCGAAAAGGACTGTCCAGCCGACATTAACCCTACCACAGCTTGACTAACCGGCGGAGAAGTCAGCTCAAAAAAATATGACAGTCGCCGGGCCGGCGAGAGAAAGGCGATTGTATATGCCAGAACGGTTCTGCGGTTGAGGCTATTCATTATTACCAAACCCAAGAAAAGATATCACTAAGCCTAAAGGGGGTCAAGCCACGCAAATCGGTAAAATGTCGGCGTCACAGAACCGCATAAAAAAGCGGAGGCACGAAAAACGATGACTGAGCGCAAAAAACAGGGGGGAGAAAGCAGTCGGTTACACCGGGACTAGAAACGCGACATACCTAGCCAAAAAGCGGCTAAAACCTATGGAACTCGTGCGAAGCTCAAACAGCCTAGGCTCAAGAAAGGGAACGAAAAAAAGCTCGTCGGCAATACTGGCGCACAGGGAAAGACCAGAGAATTGACGGAGGGAAGAAAAGCTGAAAAAGGGAAATAAACAAGAAAATAAAGTGCAAGCCTCTTCAAGAGAATAAAAATCGTTGTCGTCGTGGAAAGCCGAGAGGTGAAAAAGGCAACGAAGCCGCCGCTCACTAGCTAATTCAAGAGGGGGGGTAGCTGATCGGCTGCTCGAGAAAAATGGAACTATTACCGTCAGGGAAAGGAAGAAAACACGCCCACAGCCACGCCCTGTGAGATCGGTGACGACATGCCGCGCCCCAAGAGGCAGAAAAAAAGTCAGAATATTACGAACAAAAAAATGGCAGGCCACCGAAGAGAAAACGTGGATAAACATCTTCACCTCAGACGGGGGAAAAATGGGGTCCGGTGCAATTCAGACGAGAAAAAAGTGAGGCACATTTGACAAGTGGGGATGGGAAATGCTTATTCCTTGGGTCACCTTCGGATCACTACAAACCGAAGTGCAATACAACAGAAAGTAACTCCGCTCCGTAAGACCAAAGATCAACCAAAGGACATTGAAATATCGAGGGGGGGCGAGGATGTCATGGATGAGGTACGGTGCAAAGAGTACCGAATCCATCAAAAGAGGAAAAATAGAACAATTTGCCTTATTAAAAAACTGTTTGCACCGGCGACTGCGGAAGGATGAAAACCGCTCCGACGAAGTAAAGAATGTGAAAGAGGTCACGGCACGCGGAAAAGTCCGAAGAGGGGGGGGATTCGAAACCAGAGGAGAAGAGGAATAAACTGAGCAGCTCCGTCAGAGAAGGGCATCTCCTAAAAAAACGATCAAAAAGATCGTTTCGAACGACGGCCTGTTAAAAGAGAGAGAGCAAACAAAAAATCGTGAGATTAAAATATAAGATGAGAAGGTTGGGTGACAGAGGATCGTTTTCGAACAAAGGGACTTGTGGCTCAAGAAGAAGGGACGCGGCAGGTACTGGGAGACGAGAGCGTTAGAGGAGAAGCGGTGGCGTTAAAAAAGGACAGTGCGGACCGCGATCGTCGGAGCGGGGGAGGACTTCTGCCGACCTTGCCGCGGGGCGGAGGAAGGGGAAAAGGGTAAGGGGCTCGCCAAAGAAAAGGAAGATGGTTGATTGGCAAAAAATTAGTGATAGTCGCAGAAAAACAATTCCCGACGAAGTCTCACAAACCAGGGATGTTGAAATGCAAGCAGGGATCCTCCGGGGATACCAAAGGAGACAGGGATTGGACTAGGGGGAATAACGCGGGCGCGCAAATTCAAGTAAGGGTCTTGTCCAGAAAAGGCAATCTAAACATTTGCGCAAGACCGAACGCAACCCTCACAGGACAAAGAAGAGAAGGGACATCGATGCAAAACTGTGGGTTCGGCCGAAAATGAAACAGTCAGGTGTCGGGCAGGCTGTTGCAATCGGGTGCGGACTATCTGAGGGGGTCCGATGCGCACCGTATCGCCGCCTTCCAGGGGGCGAGGGGGAAGTGTTGTTTTCCGGGGAATCGCGCGAAGAATCGGCCGGACTGCCTCGATTTCGAATCCGGTCCATCTTTTCTCCCCAGCCTAATAGCGAGACCGAACTAGGGAAGGAACCAAGAGGTTGGCGATGGGAAGGATTACGCGCTTTCGGGTCATTCTGCAGCTCAAATAGGGAGTACCTCGCCGTAAAGGGGGGAGGGGAAGTTTCACCGCCGATTGCAGCGAGCTAAGGGGAGGTTGAAAGGGATTTATCCTGTATCTTCCAGGGATTATGTCATACCAGGCCACTTTATGTGGGGTCCGCGGACCAAGCGCCACTATTGGGGCAAAGGGAAAAATAGGAGGAAAAGGGTTGCAGTTAAGCATAGGGGAGGAAAGAAGGTATTTTGGGAAAGTACTAAGAGTTCCAGGGAAAGGAAGCTTTTAATCTAGAGGGGAGGGGAAGGGGGGGGGTCCCTGGAAGAGGCTCGATAAGAGCCCGCACTGGCATCAGAATGCGTGAAGGAACGGAGAGTTTCCGGGGGTCAGAGCTACGCGGTGGGGGAAATAGCCGATCGAAGTGGGGGAGACGGTGGGGGGAGGGAAGCTGGACAAACACAGGGAGGTCGGGACGCAAGGAGACACATCGGGAGGTCAGGAGAGGAAAGGGCAGACGTTTCAGAGGACCTGACAGATTGCGAAAAAGAACCCCCCGCTGAAAAAAACTTTTGGTTCCACGGTAGGGCGAAGAAGCGACCGTCTTTCTGAGGGAGTAAAAAAGAAGAAACGGGGGGTCGCAAAAGGACGGAGAAGGGCAGACTGAAGGGCAAGGACTTTCTAGTGTACAGCCTTCAAGACGAAAACCATTGCAGGCGAGGAGAAGGGGGTCATACCCTCGATCCTGAACTGGGTTCGGGGCAGCAGGGGGGGAAAATGGTTACTTCACAACCGGTGGGGGGGGGGGGGGGGGGGGGGGGGGGGGGGGGGGTGGTTGTTGGTGGGGGGGTTGGGGGGGGGTTGGTGGGGTGGGGTGGGCGAGGAAAGCTGTCCGCAATAAATTTACGGGGGGGAATAAGCGGTAGAGGGGAAGGGTAGTATAGGTGGGGGGACCGTGGGGCTTGTCATGAGCGGGCGGCTCCGTCGGGCGAAGAGAAAGTGGAGTTATGTGCAAGGAGATCGTTCAAGATAAGGGCCGAAGCTGAAGGGTTGTCTGGGGCTGGCAGTCAGAAGGGAAAAGTGCAACTCTGTTCTAAAAATGTGTGGAATCTCCCTAAAAGAAAAGGGAAAGCAGCGCCGAAAGGAAGCGAGGAAGAGTTCGCCGTCATAAGGCTCTCGAAACAACAACGAGGTAAAGGAGAGGATTGGCTGAATTGCAGAAGGGGGCCCGCTGAGTCTACGCAAGACTGGGGGAAGGGATCACCAATAGCATCTGCCGGTCAAGAGAGGGGTTCCTGTCGCCATACAAAAGGACTTGCTCTAGAGTCTCCCGAAAAAATAAAAGTTGCCCTAGAAGCATAAAGGGAGAGGGGGGACGGGGCAAGCCCCTTGTCAATGACAAGCCCCAACTTAGCAAGAGGAAAAACAACACCTGAAAATTTCTAAGAATAGCCCGGGGCGCTACGGGGGACAGGGATTGGGAAGCATCAGGTTGACACTTTATACCGCACAGGAGGATGACCCAGGGCGAAGGACAATCTCCAAGAGGGAAAGTGCTCCTGATCACAGTCCGGGAGACTCCACTTAAAAGTGGAGGGATCCTGGACCCGAAGAAATAGTAACGGGTCTCTTCATGGAGACCTGTCTTCGGTCCTCTCGTGACTTTAAAAGAGGTTGCGCAAGTGAAGTGGAGCAAACCGTCCAAAGAACAATCTTCTATCATCGCATCTGAGAGTTACTTCATCTACGCATCGTCCCCCAGCCCGGGCAGGAAGGAAAAGACCGCGGCGGCGGGAGGCCGTCAAAGGGGAAGCGCACAGGCGGAAAACCAGAACTGATCCGGCAGATGGCAAATACCGCGTAGGAGGAAAGGCAAATGATTCTGCCTTGCGGGGAATGGACCCATAATTCTTCAGGGATGAGGCGGAGATTCCGAAGTGAGTGAACCCTAAAAGTAGAAGTCCACGGAGACTACGCAATCGTGAATGCTCGTTGGCTGGAAATCCAAGCCAAACTGAAAAAGCGTTTCCCTAAAAAGAGTAAGCGCTGGTTGAATCCGGAGGGTCGGTTTAAACCCCAATAGTGGAAGAAGCAGTGGGAAGGAAAAAAAGAACTATGGCAACCAGAAAGAAAGGAGGAAATTCCATGCCAGCGCTGTCAAATCAGAGACCTGAGTAAAAAATCCTCCCTAGTGAACGGGACGGAACCGGTCTCCAAATTGTCATGACCCAGAGTGACCGGTCAATTTCAAGGCGACTCGAAAGAAAAGCCTTGACAAGAACAGCGTAACGAAAAGGTCGGTGAAAAAACCGAGCAGCAGCTAGGTCAATGCTGGGAGAACGCACATGATCTTCGGCTCGGGAAAAATCGGAGACGAAGAAAGAGTCATTTCAAGACTACTTCCAACCTCTAAAAAATCGCCGTTAGAGATGGCAACAGAAGGCAAAAAGTTCGCAGCAACGAGTTCACCATAACTGGAGGATGACACGACCCCCGAGACCTGAAGTCTCTAAGCCGCAACCAGCGGGATACGAGATGTTCGATCGTATGGTAAGGGATGAAGATGGCAGTTGGAATAGAGGGGGGCATGAGTCAGTGGGGCCTGCGGCAGATCGCAATACCGTAAGACGGCCTAAAAATAGAAAACGAAAACGCACTCCGAGCGCGGTAGCCAAAGGCCAGCTCTGGATTTCAATAGGGGAAGTATTTGGGGACGCTCGGTGTACGCGCATCAATCAGAAGCTGACCACCAAAAGGGATTCCTATGGCGGTCAGGAAAGGGCTGGGCAGGCGCGCACCGAGCAAAAAAGCTTCAATTCTCACGAAAAGAGGTAAATTTACTGGTTGCAGGGAAAGGCAACTCAAGGAAAAACTGGAGACGCCGTTCACCGCTTAGAAAGTTAACGCTCGCAGGGGAAAGACCGGAAGAGAACCACGACGATCACCACGACATCGGTTTAGAAAAGCCCTGTTCAAAAAAATAAGGAAATAGAAGTCACAACAAGGGGGGGAGAGATATCGGTGGAAGCTTCTTGAAAAGGAAGTTGCGTGATCCGGGATGGAGGGGCCAGGCGCGGACGGAATGCTTGTTCCTTGAGAAGACTCGGGTCGAATCCGCCGTAGAATGCCTCACTTGGGGGGGGAACGTGCATGAGAGCTTCAGAAAGGACTTCTGCATACACTGCCGTCTAACAAAGGGGTGAAGCCAATAAGGAAAAGTTAGGGGGGCAGACTTAGATGGATGAGGGGGAAAAAGCACACCGAAATAAGAAAGTCCATCGACAATCACACAACGCGGGACAATTGGGTAGCGAGAAAGCGCGGAGGAAACGGGGTCCGGAACGATTGGAGGGACGGCCCTTTGAATCAACGGATGTGGGGGGCCTGCGCTTGCTATGCCGACGAAATCAAATCAACAAAAATAAAAGCCAAATATCTCCTGAAACTATCAACCCCTCATGAACAGGGGGAGATGAAGAAGGAATTTAAATGCGGGCTCCCCAAATCTCATCCTCAAACGTGTGAATCTTCAAAAAAAAAAAACGCTGTCAGCCGGGACAGGTGAGCAGGACATGAACACCGATCGCCCGAGAGGGGGAGGGGGAAACTTTTCCGTTGGAAAAAGTCTACATGATAAGTCTGTAGCACACTAGAGAGTCACACCTTTACAATAGCGGAGAACGGAGATGACCGGTGTTCAACCGCAGCGTTCGAGTCCAAAAAGAGGGGTGCATTCCAGCAGTTCACTTGAGCGCGCCGTGAGTGACCGGCATTGCAAAGGGGGGAATTGACAAGGTTATTGGCGCGCTCGTTTGGGAAGCCGTACTTTCTCGAGAAAAGAAGGAATTGTGATCAATATCGCTGTAGGCCTCATGAAAAGGGGGGACATAGCAAGGGTGGTGGGAAATCGGATATTGTCGCGGTCCACGAATTCTGCCAAATGTTGACGTGGATTTGACTTCCTCACGGGGGCAAATTGAATCGGCGGGAAAGACCGCAAAGGGAGGAATTCGGAGAGGAACCTCTGTACTGCTAAGTGAAGTAAGGGACTGAGGGAAAGCTGAGGTCTCAAAATCTCGGCGTCGAAAGCAAACCGGATAGCATAGCAGTGCTTACTCTCCAAGAAAGGCGATGAAGAAAAAAGAGGAGGTTAGGCTGGATCAGCCTCCCATAGTCCGTATCTGGCATTGGAGGGCAGCGTAACCAGGGCGGGGAAAGAGCGGAGACGAGATCGTTGGGCACGACGGCTTAACTGTCGACGATGTAGAGGACGTCATAACGATGGCGACCTTCGAGGGGGGGGAAACTTTCGCCACCGCGCTAGAGGGAAAAAACGGGTACCTGTTCTCGTGACCGATCCGGAGAATGAGGTGGCCGCACTTGGGAAAATAAAGCCAGACTTGCATTACCAAAAAAAAAAGCTGCGCCATCATAGGCAACTTTTATCTAAATCCTGCTTGGTGAACTTGAAAACCTTAGGGATGAAACAATCAGGGGGAGCCCCAGGCGGGGATGTCGATTGGATCGCGTCGTCAAAGAAGGTATGGCTTACCTTTTTTCGGACCCGTGGGGCGGGGTAATGTTAGAGAGTGTTTCGTTTTGAAAGGGAGAATGCTCGCAGGGTGAAACCGTGTATGGCGCCGTGCCTCGAGATGGGACCCTAGAAGAAATGTTCTTGTTTCGGGATTGAAGGTCAATAAAGCTAGAGGGGAACGGGCAGAGAGGTCAGCTGGCTAGTAATGGGAAAAATTCCTCATCTGTATCGCACGGGGGGGAATTTTCCTTAAAGAAGAATCTCATCAAAAAAACGGGAAGGACGAGCTGGATCCGGCGAAGGCTATTCTGGAATAGGGTCCAACGCTTCTCCGATACTTTCGGTGCCATAAGCGCAGAAATGTCACAGGTGCCTACGAAAAAAAACCTCAACTACCGGCCCGAGCGGAGATGTTTGAAACATAAACATCTGGAGGAATTAGAACCGCGTCCCGCATGGGCCCAAAATGAATCCATGGGGAACCGGCAAACGGTCAGCAAAAAGCATCAATGACCCATCTGAGCTATTCAAAGGGAAAAAATGATGGGAAGAGTAGGTGGCACACCGTCGACAGGTCCAACTACATGATGTCAGTATCACCCGGGCGCTGAAACACGCGCGTTTTCACCTGGGGAAGCCACGCTTTCGGTAAGGGGAAAAACTGAAATCCTTGACACCGGCTAGGTCTGCCGAAAGTCTTCACTCTCAGCATTCGCCTGAAAGAAGGGGAGGGCACCACCACCTTACAATCGAGATCACGCATCATGGGAAAGTTACTAGACATCGTATCGTGCCGCTAAAAAAAGTGCGTCCCTAGAAGATTCCAAGTCCTAAAAAGATTTACACACACTGCGTTCCTATAGGCCAATACAGCTAGAGGATACACCCGAAATGGAACTGCCCAAAAAAACGGAAAAACCCACCCCCCAAAACTATTCTGACATACAGTGGCGGGGCTTAAAGAAGGAGGATGCAGGGGTCATAAGAAAGAGAAAAATCCAGACTCATCGATAAACATCACGGGAAGGAAACAGTAAGTTGGGAACAATCTCTTTCGGGTCCCCTAAAAAAAAACAGCGTCTGGACGAACAATGAATCGTCAACAAGGGGAAAGTTGAGGTCCCAAAGTGGGGGTTGCAGGGAATGCGTGGAACCCGACCAATTCCGCGAGTTGGAACCACTAGAAAATCATAAGGGTCGGCTAAACCTAGTAAGGCTCAAACGCGGCACAGGCGTCGTAACCCGTCACTTCCTCCAGATCCTTGACGGTGGGGGAGAACCCTGGGGGCAATGCATCCTTGTCAATGACCGTCGGAAAATGAAAGGGTGGCCTCTCACGCCTCACTGGGCATAGGGGTGCTCATTGGAAAAGAAAAAGGTGCTCCCGCGAACGCCGGGGGGGGGTCGAGGGATTGCAGCTGTGACGCACATATCGGGGTCGATATCCGAAGTGTTCAGGTGAGAAGGTGGGGAACCTGGAAAAAGCGTCCTGCAAAAAGAGTACGTGCGCTCATTTCAGAGGGAAACTCGCCAGCAGCGAACTCGATAACTACCAACGGCACAACTTTGAGGTTCACCAGATACTAGGAGAGGGGAAAGCGCCATCAGAGGAATGTTGCTCAACGATCTTCGGATCAGGTAAAGGGGGGAGGAGGGGGGAAAGGAAAAAAAAAATGGTCACCGGCGGAAGCAGCGACAAATCTTAAGCAGGAACGTACGAGAAAGGTAAAAGCAACGACCGAAAGGGGAAAAACAAAGTAAAAAGCATGATTTAAATATCTTTGGTGCTCGGGTAGGGATGATGGAAAACGGTGCACGGAGAGTGTACCAGTCTCAAAAACAAGGCTTGAAAGGGAGTCCCATGGAGGAGACCGCAAGAAAACCAAAATACCTGCCACTACTCGGAAAAATTGAAAGGGGGGTCCAACCGGAAGCACGCTGCTCGCTGGACGAAGGATTCGAAAAGAGGCATTGGAGAACTAGAAAAGGCGTCCCCGCTCCGGGGGCGGGACTATGACCCCAAAACGAGGGGGAGACTCGGGAAACCACCGTCTATCCAAAAAAATATATAGAAGAGAAAGGGTGGTGGAACAGTATTCTTTTCTGAACCCGGATGTCGTGGTGGATAGGAGAACGGAGAAATCGAAATGTACGGCGAGGGGGATTAACGTCGAATCGGCGTCGAAAAAGGGGAGTTACAGGGAAAACGTACAGTTGGGCATTGGGGGAAGTCGGAGCGCGGCGTCAAGGAAGGAAGTAAGTAGTGTACCGCGGGGAACGGAAACAAAGAGGAACACCGGAAAAAATGGGGGGGGTGATTGCAGATTGACCGCCCATGAATCATTCCATATACCTCAACCGAGGGTTCATGAAGGGCAGGAAAGGGTGGGCTACCTGCAGGGGGATACCCCTCTAGTGAAGCAAGGGTGCGTCAAGTTAGACGGTGAAAGGAAGTGCCGGAAACCAGAAGGAATGATGGAAAATCCAAAGTTTAAAATTTGGGGGACGCAAGAGACACGAGAATAATCAACAAAAAATCCCTGGTCATTCTAGGAAGAAAAGACCTCACTCAGGGTTTGCCTAAGTCATAAAAAAGGGGGGGTGTCGAAGCGTCTGCTGCTGTCGGGCAGCGGGGGCGCCGGCCCTCCACAGCCAAGTCCCAGGGAGAGGGGAGTATCGTTGGGCACGACAAAAATCAGAAGGACGGACGTGGGGGATTACGGACGATAAAGTGTACAAAAAAGGGAATAGGCTAAGATTCGGGGGGAGGAAAGGGGGCACCACTCACGGCGTTGAACTCATTCCGCAAGGCACGTTCGCAATGGGCTGGAAAGGTCATTGAAAAACAGGGGGGCACGCCTCGGTGTTTAGGGCCGAATCAGGCATAGGAGGGAAAGGGTCGCCGAGGGAATTGCCCGAAGTTGGAGGTTGCCTGTGATGGGGCCAAGGCTGGATCCGAAGGAGGGGATTTAAGAGCGTGCAAGAGGTCGCGGTCAGGAAGTCACACTATTGGTAGCTGGTGAAAATGTGCATTGCATCTCGACAAGCCGGGGGTGGGAGCGACGCCGACCCCGAGTGATTTTCGTGGCGAAGTCCACATGGCGGCCCCTACGGGGGGAAGCGACTGAGAAGGGGGGAGAGAAAGGCTACTTGGGACTCGCATAAGTCTGGGGCAGAAGAGAAGGAGGGAAAAGGGAAAAGTCCCAATGCTATGAATCTGATTTTCGCGTAATATGCTAAAGACGAGGTATTGGGAAGCATGTTGAACAGAAAGAGGACGGAAGGAACGCGCGGGGACTGACACGCAAACTTCGGGACGTTCGGTCGAAGAGGGGGGACGTGACGATGTCTGGGAACTGCAGATTGGCAGCGACCAGAGGCTCCTTTTTGGGGAACCCAAGTGTAGCAACGAACTTGAAATCGTAGCGGAAGGTGAACGAAAAGGGTCTAAATGAAAAAGAGGGCTCGTCTTTCCGAAGTCACGAAGGAGATTGGAAAAAAAGACGGTTGCAGAAAACACTCCGGACAAGCTAGGACACTGGGCCGGACTGCCTTCTAAGAAGGGTAGTGCCACATGATATTCAAGAATGGTGAGTCACAAGGGGTGCCGCGATATTTACACAGTTGGGAGAGTTATAGTCGTGGTAAGGGTGATAGCGGCCGTGGGTCCGTCAGGGTCGTGTAAAGGGGGTTGTAGGGGGGAGCTACGTATGCTCCTCACAGGGCACCCGGGGAGGGCAGCCGGGCCGCTCTCTGAGAGGAAAACACGGGGTTTCCTTGGAAAGTAGCAATCCAGGGAAACATGTCCTATGAAAGTAGTTAAGGCTTATTCGCACCGGAAAAGAGGTCGGCGACAACCATAGAAGGACCAATAGGCCGAATACTGGAAACGGCATAAAGATCTCAACAAAAACATGAGAGAAAAGAGAGAGGGGGGAAATTCAGTGGGGCGAACGGACGGGCGAGGGTGCAGGGGAGACCGAAGAAAAGGTTACATCCTCCAGGTCATCTGACCATAAAAAGGACAGGTCCCCAGGGAGGGGCCTACGGACAACTGAACGCCCTAAGGGAAATCTCAGATGCCGACCAACCACGGTGGGCATCGGACGAAGCATTAACCGATGCCGGGATACCAACGGACAATTACCCCAAAACTCGCATGATACCCGGAACTCTCAAAGTAAAATGCTATATCTGTCCCAGGGCGAGCAAACTTTTAAGTGAGATGTTACCAAAAAAGTTAACTAAGGAAAAAAACCGCGAGAAGGACGACAGTGTCCCCTTCCGGCGGGGAGGGCTGAATCACAGTCCCTTGGCGGAACTTCAATGGGAGAAAGAAAATTCGGGGACTGCGGCGGGAGTGCAATTGTAACGATAACAAAAGTGTTGCTCGCTGCCGGCGAAGCACGCAGGGGCCCAAACCTAAGGGGGAAAAGCAGCCCAATCTTCGGGAAGAAATCTTCTCGATCGAACTGAACAGAAAGTGAGCCTAGGGGCTCCGCCGAGTCTGACCCAGAAGCAAAAAACAGCTGGAAAGGCTATGGGAAAAAAAAGGAAAGACTAAAATAAGGAAAGAGACACGACGTCGGACTCATCAAGGCGAATGCGATGGAAGTTTAGGAGATGAGGCAGAGGGGAGGTTCTGCGATCCTTACACACCCCGGGGACGGGGGCACAAGGACAATCATGGTGCGCCGGGCCCTAACGACCCTCAGAAAAAGCGGCTTGCCGAACCCGATTAATGAAACAACACGGGGGGGAAGATTTGATGGAAAAAAAGTTCCGTCACTAATATCCGAGGGAAAATAAAGAGTGAAATCATTCATCATTCTACTGGAAGATAGTACTCAAGCAAGGCAACAACGAAACGACGCTCCTTCCCGAACGTCGTGCGAACCGAATCCAGAGACTTGAAGGAACAAAGTGGGACTTCAATACCGCCTGGTCTCGCCGGTCCAAAAACTAAAAAAAAAATAAACGCCTCAGCACCTCTTTTGGCGAAGGGGGAAAAGAACCGCGGAGAGGGGTTCCCCAAAGAAACGCAGACGCAGAGAGAGCGACAAGTCTCCACTGATAGTCATCTCCACTCAATTGATGGGAAGAAAGGGGGGGGGGGGGAAAACGGAATCCGTGAACCCCCCCAAGAGACAGGGGGGGGGGGGGGGCGATCGCGTGGGGCCAGAAATCTCCCCGGCGTCGACAGCACGAGAAGTCGGCAATGAAAAGAAACTAAAAGGTCAACAAGGTGCAAGGACAAAGTGAAGGAGTGCTCGAGGGAAAAAAAAGTTTTCAGGGTTTACGAGTACACTTGTCAGGGCGGCTCATTTACAACTTGGGAGGATGCTGCTACGCGGTCAAAGCAGCTCAAATCCGTGAGAACCAACTTCAAAGTCCCGCGCTTATCCCCCACCACAGCCTCATTTAAATACGAGGGTGCGGAGTAGATGGGGGGATTTCGGTGACGGAGCGGTGGAGCCCCATCAAAGGATTGACCCCATCAAGGGTGTTTCTATGGGCTACGGGGGGGGGGGGCAAAGAAGGGTAGGGATCCGACGATCGAGGAAAGGAAAAAAAGGCTTTCCCCAAAGGCAAACGCTGAGCGAGGGGAAAAAGGAAGACGTCATTCGGAAAAAGGGGGGGACGCTCCAAGAAAGGAAAAGGCACTGGAACTCATAAAACATTTCTAGGAAAAGGAACCGGACTGGAAACAACGAGAGGGGGGGAAAGAAAGAAGAATAGACAGGGGGTGGGAGGCGCGGAGTTTAGAAACAAGAGGGCTTGTGAGTCTGGACTTCTCCAAAGGAGGAAAGGCGTCCTTCAAAAATTTAGGAGAAAGCTCAGCTTGGACCCGGGGGGACAACGTAAAGTGGGAAGGAGCGATCGTCGTAGCAAGGGACTGACCCTGCCCGAAGACTGGGCAGAATGTTTACAAAACGTATGCAATAAGGAGAAACCACGAGGGTATCGTGGGATGATGGAAAAAAAACCGGCCAAACGAAATCATTCCATCGGCAGGCAAAAACGCGATATTTTCAAAGCATAAATGGGGCTACTTCAAGGTGGATACCGGGGCGCGGGGGGGACTCGTGACCATGGCTGATGGATTACTCGCAAAAGGGGGGGAGGCTAGAGACCTCAGTTACCTATTCAATAACCCAAATAGCAAGACTCACGTGAGAACCGAGAAGAAACAAGGGGCGAATCCATCTGGAAGCGCGGTGGGTCGGCAATCCAAAAGACGCATTGTCTCGGGGGTCACTTGCCAACAATACAGAAAGGGGGCATGCCTCTTGTCAGGGGGGACGGACGGCCAAAAACGAGGGATCGACCAGGACATGCGTGGCGGAGCGTGTGGGTTCCGGTGTAAAAGACGACGAACCCATCGTAGTTCTCGCCCTCAAGGCCTTTAGGAGAGAGTCTCTTTCGGGCAAGGAAAGGCGTGATCAATGCCGAAAAGAGGTGACAAGGGCCATGAGTGGAGGAGGGGGGGAAGGGGAGCTTAAACGTGAAAGGACATTGCTAAGAGTAAGTATTTAAGAATAGGCTCCTCACTCAGAGGGAGGGGGACGACGCCGATGACGAGACGGGCGTGCTGTGGCACCCTTGATTGAGAAAGAAGGTGGCATTCGCATGAGAAAGTATGAGGTTCCATGAGAAGAGGGAGTGGTGACGGATGGGGGGAAGGTGTCCAATGGAAAAGACACTTGTGCACCGTCGTTTGTCAAGAAAATTTAAAAAAAAAAAAACCGCTGTTTAATGCAAAGGGGACGCCGACCGCAAAAAAGATATGCGTCGCAATTCACCTGGGCGGCATACGGTCTGCCTCAGGGGGGGAGTGCAAGTCGTCAACTGGAGAAACGACAACATTCAAAAAACACGAAAACAAGACAAAGTATGCAGCGCATCGCCGGAGGTGACCGGAAAGAAATGGGGGTAAAGAACGACTCTGGGAGGGAAGAGAAGGCAGTGTGTACATCCGGGGATG
>Ga0179593_1513042_pt1 | contig 20383 bp, 24 predicted proteins | sample CZODoug2_1_08_16_FD_185931 | JGI IMG/M metagenome (GOLD analysis project Ga0179593, IMG submission 185931) | Vadose zone soil fungal communities from Angelo Coast Range Reserve, California, USA - CZODoug2_1_08_16fungal (PacBio error correction) | ecosystem: Environmental > Terrestrial > Soil >...
AAAAATCTCCTGGACGTCTCCCTCCTGCCCAGCAAAAGAAAAACACGCCGTCAGCAGTCCAAAAGAGCACCCATTAAAAACCCCCCTTCAAACCTTCTTGGGGGGGAAACGTCCACTTTCACCCCAACAACAGGCCGGAAAAACCACTCAAAAGCAAATCGAGGTTACTAGAGCTACAAAACCGGTACTCAGAGAAACCATCCTGACCACCTGAGGACTTCCCGTTAAAAGGACGTCCCCTCAGGGGTGGTCGGCCTCCCGCGGCCCCTAAGCAGAACGGCGTTCTCCCTCCTGAACCGGATGGACCAGGGGACGAACCGCCAGAAACGGACATAGTTCTCCGTGTCCATGGGGATGAAAGTGAAACCCTAAACAGAGAAAGGGTAACAGATTCAGGCCGGGACACGAACCATAAGGACAAGGACTTCCATAAAAACGAAATCCAACCCCCATGTCCAAGCACGGATCCAACCTGTGGGCAAGTTGAGGAAACCGGAGATGGCCTGCGCTTTCAGACGAGGGGGGGGACAACCATTTTCTAAGGTGAAAAGGGTAAAAAAGGTAACCGGCCCTCAAGGGACTTTGCCTCTTGCACAACGGTAAATTAAGGGGTGAAAATTCCGAAGGGCTCAGGACACACCCGGAGACCCTTTTTGGAAAACGCGATCGGCCAAGGTGTCCATCGTCGAAAAGGCAACCCGGCCCAAAGGGGGACTAAGCCTCCTGAGCACCGGCAGGTCCAAAAAAAGGGCGAAGATCCACGGTACCAAGGGAAAAAAGGGAACCAGGCGATCCCCGTTATTCGCCCCTGTCCCCTTTCCGGGGACGCTTTTTCGGCGCTGCTGGCTAAGGGGGCCAAAGGGAAACCCGCCGTACCCGGTCGGAAACTCCGCACAAAAACCCGGCGTCTTCCACGTTCCCGGGAGACAACTGTGAAAACACCCAGGCCGTAAAAACGGGAAGGGGGGTCCCAAAACTGGGGAAGCAAAAAAACCGGCCCGGCAAAAAAACACACATAACTCTTAAAACCGCACCCCAGTTCCAGCGCTCGAAGGGTGGGGTTACCCATTGTCGAACCGGAAAAGGGGAGAAGGGTAGAAGGAAAGGAGTACACAGCGCCCGAAAAAAAAAATCCGCTCGAAGGACAAAAGGCAACGCTTGGGCCAGGGAGGAGCCAACAGGCGGTGCGAAAGAAGCAAGGGGGGGGGGAGAGCTATAAAGGGAAATCGTCCAGGATGGTGCCCGAGGTATTCATTATCAGGGCCTTCAAACGGGGGTCAGGACAGGTGGGAGGAAAATCAGGGGGTAAATAGGGTAAAAAAAAAGAAAAAAGACGCGTGCCTGGCCCCAAATACAGGGTGATGTAGGGAAAAAAAAAAGATCGTAACAAACAATCATCAATGGGAAGAAGCTGTTTGTCTAAGGAAAAAGGGAGTTGGGGCAACAGGGAGCAAACCCAGAAAAGACGGCAAAGAGGGAGAGGGGGGGGTCCGGGAAGAAAACAACAACGCGGGGGCTGGGGGCCGAACGTGAAGACGTGGCGCGGCCAGGGTGCAAGAAGGAACCACAGTGAAACGGGGAGCTGAACCTAAGGCCAGACAAGAACTTTTTGACGCAGCCTGGGGGGGCACGGGGACCAGACAGAAGTAGGTCCCATGGGGAAAAAGTTGGGGACTTGGGGCCCCATTTTCGGGGGAGGAGGACGAGAAAGATATCCTGCAGCCCAATATCAGGGGGGGGGCCTTCTATATTATGGACCAACACGACCGTCCGAACGGGGGGAGGTCGGAAGGGAAAAAAAGGTTGGGAAAAGAAGACCAAAGGGGACCCTTCTATGTGAAAGAATTCGAAGAGAAACACGAGACGCTGGGTGATTAACAAGGGGAAAACACTACTGCAGGTCTAGATCAGGGAACTTAAAGAGAGAAAGGGGATGTCACTCAGGGACTCAAAAAGGCAGGACAGCAAGACGCAGCGGGGCTGGAGGGCACAGAAGATTGTGCGTCAAAGGGCTGTGGGTTACCCCAAGAGCAGACCATGGCTTATTCAGTAAAGGGAAAAGAAGACGGGGATCGGCCAAAAGGAAGTTCCGGACATTATCGGGTACCGGGTTGGAGAAATCCCCCGCAGAGGCACTCCCTGGGAAGAAAAAAAAAGGGAAGAGGAACGTCACAGGGGAACCTTGTGGGAAACGGGATGCAAAGAATGTGAGCGGGAAAAAACCAAAAAGAAAGTCTGAAAGAAGGAAGGAAAAGAAGACTTGGAAAAGGACCGGGTTGGCAAAAACCTCTATCCATTAATCGTAGTGGGAAAGCGGATAAGCAGTCTGGAAGGGAACAAAAAAAGGAAAAACCTTTGGGAGAGAGAAAAAAAAAAAAAAAAACACCACTGGAAACTATACGCAAAAACCCGAAGAGAGACAAGGGTACCACAATGAGGGGGCCCGGGGTGAGGCTTGACCGCATTGGTCCCGCCCTAGTCCAACCTTGAAGTCAAACGTGGATCCAGGGACCCGGGACCTCACCCCTTCCCAAAAAGAAAGGTGGTGGATTTCCCCCACTTTCGAGAACTCGATCCTTAATACCAAACAGGGGTGAGATAGGGGAGTGTGGGGGTGTCTCAAGGGGGGTGTAAAAAAAAAAGAAAAAAAAGGGGCAAAAAATAAGTCAGGGTAAACCACTGTGAGTAGGGGGGGGGGGGGGATACGGAGTGGGGGGGGACGGGGTGTGTGGAGGGGGGGGGTGTTCGGGTCATGGGGTCTGGGAAGGGGGCAAAAAAGGGGGTCAGATGGGGGGGGGGGGGGGTCCCCCAAAAGGGGGGGGGGGGAGGTGGAAAGGGCGATCACGCGAAAAATACGGAGTCGGCGCCGTGAAGCAAAAGAGGGAGGGATCACGTACACCTGAAAAGCCGAGACCAAATGACAGCCGACTGTATCGGAACACCCTAAAAAAGAAGAAACTTCTCGGGTCCAATCCATCAAAATCGTGCTAGGGTTTGAACACTCACTATAAGTTCCATGGTTCAAGTAAAGCCTGAAAACTTGAAGATTGGAACAAATTGAAGATAAATTTGACGCCGTAAAAAACTTCCAAGGCCCATTACAACGCCTTCTAGGGGGATTAATTTTTCGAAGCGGACTTCAAAAAGGACAAGGCATCGGGGTACCCCCACTACGAACCCCCACAGGTGAGAAATGGAAAGAAAAACTCAGGGGGGGGGGAGGACAGCCACTTGCAAAAAAACTTCCCCTAATTCCGGAATCGAGTCTGGGGGCATGAACAGAAATAGGCAATCTAAATACGCACTAACTTGGGGGGGAGTAGTTTAAGGTAAATAAGCCCAGCTCCGGTACTCCGGTGGGAAAAGCAAACCGAGGGGCACAAACAAACAGGGGTGTTGGGGGGTACCCGCCCGCCGGCGCCCGTCGGCGGGCACTGTGAGACCTAAAAAAAGGAAAACACAGGAAGATGAGGGCTAAAAGAAAGAGAGACATGCCAGCCCTTGAGTCGAGGGACCTCGGCCCCACGCACCTGAGCAGTTTGAGGACAAACCAGCACAACGGAATGGGGGGGAGGTGCTGTCGGGAGCGCCAACGGCCTGAAAGAGGGAAAGACCCTAAGGAGAAAGGTCATATGTAAATCGTTCAAAAGAGAAGAAAGCCCATGCTTAAACAGGGTCCCTGGGGAAAAAAAAAAAACGAAAGGAATTAGGGCAAGGACAGGGACACACACTGAGGCGTGATCACCGATGTCCGAAAAGAAAAAGGGCGGCAAACCGGAAATATCGAGTAAACAGAGGCCACTCAACAAGTACCTGGGGAAGGGTTCCTTCCTCAGCACAAAGGTTATACAGCAGAGGGGGGTAACGCCGGACACGGGCCATAAGGAAACAATAAAAAAACGGAGTAGGGGGTCAAAACCTAGTAAGTCTCGACGTAAAGGCATACGTCCGGGAGTGAAAAGGACTAGTTACTTGGGGGGGAGTTCTCCGAAAAAACGGTACTCGATAGCCTGGGGGAAGTATGGGAGGACTGGGGAAAGAGGGAAAATGTGCACGCCAGACAGGGGTCCTTCCAAAGAGCTGTAGGATCGGGGGGAGTAATAAGAGTTACAACCTTCAAAGACGCTTTACAAAATGTAATAATAAAGCCGTTAAACGGATTTTTTGTAAGTATTATTTGGGATGTATTGGTTGTGATCCCAACTTTTTTTATAGGGCATCTTTCCTTGAAAAAAAAAGTACTGTCAAGCGGTGGGGTATAGGTAGGACTCACACAAAGGAAGGTTCCTGTTGCGGGTTCGAAAAAAGGGTTCGGGGGGGGTGCTTGTGCGAAAGGGGAACTCGAACCTGGACCAAAAGGTTTAAAGGGAGGAGTGAGTGTCATGGTTCCGAAACCTAAGGAGACAAAGCCCCTAACAGTTCTTCTTCAAGGACCAAAACCAACAAGGTATGACTGCCTTATGGGATGAAGGCTGGGCTGACCTAAAGAAGAAAAAAAGGAAGTGAGAACGAGCCAGGGCCTACGATCTGGCTAGAAGCAAGAGACTTATGAAGAAAGCGGTACTCTTGGTTTTGTCTACAGCAGGGACAAAGGTACAGTGGCAAAAGGGAGTTGACCCTGCACTTCTCCAAGGGACAAAAGGGAACCTGAAGCCTTCGTCGCTGAACGCGGGGAAAAAGACGGGGATTAAAGATGAAAAGAAGTGGGGCCGAGTTGGCTCCAAGGAAAATGGGATATCTGGGGAGGGGGGGCAGCCCATAACTAACGGTCTAAAAAATGAATGACAATTTTTACATGGGAACATTAGCGAAAAACCCAGAAAAGACAAGAAGAGGCCCACCAAGAGGGGGGGGAAAGGAGGCAAAAAAGAAAGTCTTCAAAGACCAGGGGGGGGACAAAACCCGGTCACGAAGGTCCGCCTATACAGCGCATGGTGTGGTTGACGTTATCAGGTGAAGGGAAGGTGGGAGGGGGATCGAAGGGGGGGTGGCCGGGGGCTGTTTCCTGAATGGAGGGACATTCCCCAGAAAGGGCAGGCAAGACCCCGGTTAAAAAACCCAGAAATAAAGGAAAAGGCCACGGGAAAAAAATCCAAATAGTGTAAGAACACCAAAACCGGGTGAACTCCGTTTAAGTCAGCCCCGGGGGGACTGTCGTACAGTTTTTCTAATTTTTCACAGGGGGGGGGTAGACTGGAGGGGGGGGTAAGGGGAACGGGTTGGCAAGTGAACCTTTCGAGGAAAATCATCTTTTAAAAACGTAGGTGGCCCTCATAGGTGGGAAAGGAGGGAGGGCTGTGAAACCCCCCAACCACGTTCACGGGGATGCAATTGGAAAAAGAAAAAAGGGAATCCGGGTTGCCCGAAGGAATGAAAATCGCATTTAAAGAAAATAGTCCAAACCACGCCCGCCCCTGGAAAACGGTTTCCTTGCTTGCGGGCGATGAAAGGCTCTCCCCCTAGAGCCATATGACATCCAAAGGGGGGAAGCCGGGCAACCCTAACCAGCTAGAGGTCCAGGTAAGGACAAATTCTCCAAAATATCCCCAGATGGGTTGGCCAAGGACGGGGAACTGGGAAAAAGAAGAAAAGGGGATCTAAAGGGGTGTTTCCAAGTAAAAAAACGTCAGGAACTCTAGTCAAAGAATCCTCTTCAGGAGCGCAATGGGAAATCCATGGGAGGACTATGCGATACAATGACGGGACACACCGTCCTCGAATCAGGGCCGTATCTTACTGAGGGTACCAAAAATGGGAAAAACGTGACTTTTAAAACTGCACGGCGGTATGGGTCCATATCGAGGAGTATAATGCACGCAACTAGAAAGACCGGGTGGAAAACAAGGATCCGACCCTGGCAAAAAAAAGGAAACAAGGGTCAGGGTCTGTAAAAAAGGGGTCGGTGGTAAAAGTGAGGCACATCTAAGGGAGGAGGGACTAGGGGGAGGCACGGATATGAGGAAAAAGCGTCCTCAAGTCCAGTCACCAATACCCGGCCCCAACCCGAACACCGCACATGAAGGGCACCCAGAAGGAATGGAGAAATGAAAGAGGGACGTCCGACCGCATGGACGTTACCAAGACATAAATCCCGGGGGGAAGGACGGGGAAAGGACCGGCACAACCGGGCAAAAGTAAAGTGCAAAGGAGGGGATCAAACGAGGTGCGGGGTACTGAAACAGGGACCAAAACACGCTTCCTCCAAACAGCGGCCGAGCATGGGGAAGTCAAAAAAATATAAAGGGGGGGGGGGGTGAGACCTAAAGCTTCGGGGGAACCAGTTGGATGATTGGGACCGGTCACCACAAAAGGATGGGACTAATCACCGACAGGGTCATGTCAAGGGATTTCTCCCCCTGACACCACAGAAGTCCCCAGAAAAAAAGAAAAAAAAAACCCGTGAGGGGCCCCCGGAAAAAAAGGGAAAGAAAAAAAAATCCTCATGACAGGGGGGCTTTCCGGGATAGCCTTAAAAAAAACAAAACGGTGGCGTGAGAGGGGGCGACTGCACACAGTGGGGCTCCAGGGAAAACCAGAGTTGCACGGCCCTCGCGAGGGACGTGTTTCTCTGGGGATTCCGGGGGAACACAGGGAGAAAAGGGACTTGGGTAGGACTCAAAAGGGAGGTGGGGGGGAAGCCGGTAAACACGATCCAAAGGGAGATGGTAACCCCGGGGGGGAGTACACCCCGAGGATGTGGGGGTGCCGGGTTTTGGGCAGGGGCCGCACAGGTTAAACACCGAACTGTGTGTATGAAAAAAAAAAAACCGTGGTGGGAGGACAAAGGGACAGGGGAAGCAAGGGGGTGGGGTTTGTGCTAAGTTAAGCGGAAACATTGGGTTAAAAGGCAGCACTCGGGGGGGAAGGTTCATCAATCGGGAACATAAGGACACAGAGCCATTCTACGGGGAGGAAAAGAAAGATCGTTCACCCTTTTTTACCTCGGGGTCCTTGGACCAGGTGAAAAAAAAAAGTCGTAGGGACCTTCAGCCAGTCGCAGGAGGGAAGGAGCGCACCCCGTTGGGCCGACTTGCAGGGAGAAACTAAAAAGACCCACGGAAAAAAATACAAAGCAGGGGGTTTGGGAAATTGTTTCCCCCAAAGGGGGGGGCCCGAAACAGGAGAAAAACACGCAGAAGGGGCCCGCCCCAACCCTGGGTTTTTAAAACCCGAGCCGTCACACCCGCCCGACCTGCGTAAGTGGGACCTTGGTGCGTTCACGAGAAACAAGGGACGGACCTGGACCATCGAGCACAAAAAAACAAACAGGGGTGGAATAAAAAAAGCTCCCAGTTCCTCTTTTGGTAAACATCTTGAGGACTTTAACCTGGGGGTCATTGAGTGCTGTAATCTTCCGGAAGGCCTTGTTTGGGAGGGTCTAAGAAAAAACTCATGGGCAAGTAAATCATCGAGGTATTTCCCGGTCCCCCACCTTACACTTTGGTAAAAGAAGTTTCAAGGTGGAATATTGGCCGGGGGGTGGGAAGACGGGGTTGACCACGAAAGGGGAAAGTGGGTTTGCCGGGAGCTCTCACCCAACCTTCTGCCCGATGGCCGACAAATAGGGCCCAGTGATGCGAGTAAGGCCTGTAGAAAAGGCAGGTGATCGGGTGGGGGGGGTCCGGTCCCGTGCTGCTTTGTTACCTGGATTTAATGAAACGCCCCGATCAGGCCCGTTGTCTTTGGTGATTTGACATTCAGTGGTGTTGCAAAAGAGGAAAAGGGGGGCAGAAAAACCACGACCGTGTCTTGGGGGGGTCGGGGGTAAGTGTATCTGGTTGGGGGGACAGGGATGGGGGGAGGGAGGTTGGGGGGCGGCCGGAGTCCGCTTTCTCAAAAAAGGAAACCTAAAATCATCAAGGAAAAAAAACCAACAAAAGGGAAGGAAAAGAGGAACTAAAAGGATACAGGTCAGGCTGGAGACCACACACCCCCAACGCCCCCAAACACCGTTGGGGGCCTCGCCTGCAGACCAGGTTGGGGGCACAACCTACGTGCACCAAAGAGACCACGAAACCAGCAACGAGGCACTCTTCCCTTGGAAGTGCAACGTCACAACCCTGAGAAACCGACACAAAGACAGTATGGAAGATTTAACCTACAGAGACATAAACCTCCAGGGGAAGCCCAAACCAGAATACGTCACCGAAGGGCCGTCCCCCAAAAATCGGAGAAAGGGGAATTACGCTGGAGGGGCCGGACCACACCGAACTAAGGTACACACGAATTAGGGACAACAAAGGTTTGGGGGGGGGTCAACCGTCAACCGAAAAATCCGGACTGCAGAGAGGAGCACCACCGTTGCCACTGGAAAAAATGGTAACCACTAAACAAGCCCGACGTTGAGGGAGATCAGTACCATGGAAATGTCAGACTGAAAAACCAAGATGCCACGCAGGGACAGGCATACGGGGTGGGTCACTCCCAACCCCCCCTGTCCGCGGCACCAAGACACCAAGTATACGCGTCCCAAGAATGGCTCGGTCAGAAAATGGTGCTATCGGGGGTATTATTGTGTGGGGAGTTAAGGGAGGAACAGGACTCCAGAAGAGGGGGGCGAAAAGTGAAAGGTGGGGGGAAAAAGTTGAGACGGAGGGAGGATATTCCCCAAGTTCTACGGGGCACGACTCCAAAACAGGGGGGGCACGTACCGGGGGACAGGGGACTGACGGTGGGAGACGTGCCCAAAAAATTATTGCCTTTGTTTAGACGGGGGAAGTTGCAAAATGTAAGGGAAACTTAAACTAAACAAAAAAAAAAAAAGTCGCGCCCATCTTGTGGAAAACCCAAGACGGCTCCCGACAGTGGCCGAAAAACAGGGAGTCTAGACGGAAAAAGAGTCAAGCAGGGAACGTGCGCACGAAACACACGTGTCAATATAGCCCGAAGGCCTGAATAGATTAAAGTAAAAGTCGGCTTCCGAAGCCAGCAGGACCACGGGGCTCTGGGGGTCCTCGAGCCCTTCCTTTCCAAGGAACAAGGGAAGAGCGCGGCCCCGACCTCCGGAAGACAAGAGGGGGTGCTTACCCCTCCGCCACCCCCCGAAGGACCACGTAAAAAGGGGGGAGGAACACGTTTGAAACAAACAGGCCGGTACCCCGGGCCGGTCAGGAAGAAAACACAGGGGAGGGAAAACGACACCCCGAAGAGGGGAAGGAAAAAAAAAAAAAATGAAAAAAGGACGACGAAAGGGGTACCAGGGGAAAGCCCAAGTTCCCCAACAGGAAGGGGGAGGATAAGGCGAATGGGGATTAAAGAGAAAAAACTCAAAAAAAGCGTCCGGATGGAGGGGGCCACGATGCCCCATTGCACACGGAGCAACAGAAACGGGGTTGGAGAAGAGAACTGGAACTCTAACAGACCACTTCAAAGGGCGGTGGTAGAAAATTAAAAAGGGTGTGAACGTTCAGTCGGTGGGGGTTCTTATGACAGGTTTGGGGGTATAAAAAGCGTGGCCACCAAAAAGACCGATTGGGGTCCCCTCACACCCCACTAGGTAGACCAAAAAATCAAATCACCGGGTGTTTCAAAAAAAAAACAGCAGGTTGGAAGGGGTCAGAGGGGGATTCAACGGTCTTTGAAAGGAGGGGCCAAAAAATCTGAAAGCGCAGGGGCCGTGAAGGTGGGGGGAAAGCAGAAAAAAAGCCCGTGTGGGATGGCCTACGGGCTGACCATTGTAACCCTTTTAACGACACGTGGGGTGAAGGAAAAGGGACAAGGGTAAAAGTCGGTATTTAAAATTCGTGACAAAAGGCAAAAAGGAGACAAAAAAAAAAACAAGGGACAAAAACAACCACACGGCAACCGCAAAACACACGGGACACAAGAAAACCCTAAGCCAAAAAAAAAAAAACAGGGGGCAAAAAAAAAAAACAAAACAAAAAGAAACAAATACTTCACAATAAAAACAACTATAACTAAGTGGGCAAAAAGACAAAGAAGAGGGGGGGGGGGGGAGAGGGGGGAGTCGACTAGGTGACTTTAGATGGGGCACTTTATTAGGACTCGGATCATCAGAAATAAAAAAAAAATGCAGGAGGGGGGGGGGGGGGGGGGGGGGAAAAATAGTGGTAAGAAGCGGAAAACCAAAAAGGGCATAACTGGAACGTCCGTACCAAAAAAGGAGTTGAGGAGGACTCGGGAAAACACGAGGAACCTCTGTGTTCATGTAAAAAAAAAAACATCAGAACTAGAAGAACCCACACTCCTTTGGCAGAATGGTTGGAACACATGCAAGGAAAAAAAAAGGAAAAAGAAGACTAGAAAAAAATTAGGGTGGGGGACACCTCAAAACGTCAGGGACCCCCTAAAAAGTCTTGAAAAAAAAGCCAGACTACACAACACGGGTGCCGTCAATCTGAAAACGAGGATTTAAGGGGGGGATTTCCAAAAGGGGAAAAAACCCTGGTCTCTCAAAAATTGACTTCACCGCCAAGTGGCAAACTAGGGGGACCCAGGAAGGGAGAATGACCCCGACCCAGGGGGAAAACGGGAGTCTTGTGCAGCGTGGGGGGTGCAAGAGGACAAAGGGACTGGAGGGGACCTTCCCTGGAGAAGCTGCAAAGAAAATAGGGTAGGGGGCCTTTTTGCTGGATTGATCCGAGTGGAAGTCCAATGGCCCCCAAAACTGGTTCCCTTCCAGGACCTCTGGGGAGATCATCCGACTTACAGGTGCCAGGGGGGGTTGGGCAAAAAGAAGAGAAGACCACGGGGGGGGGAAAATACGGGTGGGGGAAAGCCCTAGCAGTGGATCCGCCGAATTCTTTCATGTCAAAACCGAAGGAAAAAAAACTCAAAAATGGTGGAGGAAGAACACAAGGCATTGTTCCCCACCGTGAACATGTTGTGACCTCAATAAAAAAAAAACAAACTGAGAGAAAAGCGGGGGTGGGAAAGGGCGGGGGATTTCAAAACCGGCCAAAAAAAAAAAAAAGCGAACAAAGGGTTGGGGCGGAAGTTGCGCAATGATAGGCTGGGGCAGGGAGCCGCCGTTTGGACTGGGGGGGGGGGGGCAAAGGTCAAGCCACACTACACGAGAAAAAAAGAAACCCCAAAAGGACAACCTCCGAAAGAAAAGGGGAAAAGAAGGATCAACCGAAAACACCAAGCCGACTTAGGCGAAGCCGGCGTCCACACCGGCAACTAATACGCACGGCGGGGGGGGGCAAATGGGGGGAACGGTTTCTGGTTTGGACTCGGAAGGTTTCAGGGGAAAAATGCATCGCCAAAAAAGGAAAAAGGGGGAAAAAAAGGGCTTCAAAAAAAAAAAAAATTTCCCAGGGCAAAGGGGAACGCGTCCACGGCACAAGGCCCATGTGGATGCGCTGGGATGTTGGATTTTGCGAACGTCCAAGACGGAAAGACCCGTGGCCCGAAAACAGGTCCTGGTGAAAGAAGGACAAGACACCATGGGCAAATGGGCGGAACACCGCTGCTCAAACTCCATGCAAAGTTCATCCCGTCCCCTCCCCTCACCCCCTATCGGCAGGCCAAAGAAAATTCACGCCGACGCGGTATGGCGTATACTTGAGAGTTAAAAAAAGCAAACAACACCCGCCTCCTGGGGGGTACAAAAAGGGGCCTACCAAAAAGACAAAGGGTTTGGGTCCAAAAAGCCGCAGCCGGAGGGAGGGGCTGGGGAATAATCAGGGGGCACACAGAAAAAGCAAGTGATCTGGGGCCAAGCCCTTTGTAAAGGGTGCGAGGAAAACTCGCCAACCGCAACAAAACGGTGTTGACCAGAAATAAAAAAGAGAAAGGAAATCTTTGAGGGGGTGGGGGCCTATCAGAAGGGCAGACCCAGAAGGGGTGGGGACACGAATGCTGGAAGAGAGAAGAGGCGGACTATGAAGAAAATTCTTTAAGCCAGGGTGGATGAAAAGAAAAAGACAGACGTGGGAGGCGGAAATGGAAAACCAGACTGGGGTCCTAACTCTCACCGAAACGCCCAAGTGTATAGGAAGGAACGCAAACAAAAGGGTAAATCTTTAGGGAACTTCCAACGGGGAGGCCATCAGAAAAAGACGGAAGAGGGAAAGGGGAACCATTCTCGACAAAAAAAAAAAAGGAGGGGGAAAAAAAGAAAAAGAGAGAGAAACACGTGGGTCAAAGGACGTTCACACAAAGGCATACAAAACTGAAGGGGGACCCGGAAACAGAGGGGGGGGGACGAGGAAGTAAGGAAGGGTAGGGGGGAGGGTGAAAGGAGGACAAGAGGGAAAACGAACGCCTCATTAAGTCCTGCAGAAGGGGGCTCCGTGAAGCTCAGGTACGGGAAAAAAGGAAACGCTAAAAAAGAAGGGATTTCAAGGGGGGGAAGAGCCATTTAAAATTTTTAGACCCCAGGGGGTTTTGGCCAAAATGTTATTTTCGTTTACTTTTTTTTGACCCCCAAAAAAGAATGTGTTGGAAATGGGGGTTTTTTATATGGTTATTATTGTTGGATGGGTGAAAAAGGCAAAAGTCATATGTCACGTCAGTTTGAGGGGGACAAAAGTCCTTGCTTGCAAGTCAAAAAACAGGGACAGCAAAAACCAGAGACCAGGGCCTGGGGGGGAAACGGGGTCGAAAAAGAGGGTGGCGGAGGTTCCTCGAAAGGGGCGGCCATAATCTGACAGGGGAAAAAAGGAGTTTGGTTTCCCCACCATGGGGGAACTCCAAGAGGAGAAGGACTACAGGGGAGGGAGGTCGAAACCAAAACTTATTCCTGACATGGGGTTCCGCCATGGCCAGGGGAGGAGCTTTACACGAACACTAACTACAAAAAGTAGGGGGCCAAAAGAAGAGATCTGCCCAGGAAAGAGGTGGGATAATAAACCAAAGAGAAAATACCCCGGGAGTAACTTTGAAGGTGTGGGGGTCTACAAGACCTCCCACACGGGAGGCAAATGGAAGTCGGGGGGGACGAAAAGGCTCGGGGACACCATGACCTGAGTCGGGGAAACGAAAGAAAAAAGGCAAGAAACTGAAAGAAAAAAGAAATCGGGAGGGGACTTAAAGGGGGGGACCCTCAATCGTCAATGGATAGCGGGGGGCAGACAAAAAAGGATAAAAGATGAAAGAAAAAAAGGAGGGGAAAGGTTTTAACAGAAAAAAACCGGAGGGCGTAGTAAAACGAAGCCAATCCACCAAAAGGCGCTAACTAAAATTTCGGGTCGGTCCTTGGGGAGCACAAACAATGGGTAAAATCGCGTATTCCTGAGAGTTTTGTTATGTGAGCAGATGTAAAAAAAAAATAAAGGGGGGAAAAAAAACGGGGTATACTTGAAGGGGGGTGAGGGTTCCTGTTTCTGACCGGGGGGGAAGTCAGCGCGGACCCAGGTTAAAAACAAAAACGGTTGAAAAAAGAATCAGGTAGAGCAGGGGGAAAGAAACAACAGGGGGAGGGCAGACGCGCGTGGACTTAAGCAAAGACGAGGAGTAAGGCGAAAAAAGGGGGGGGCCCAGGGGGCCATAGGACCCTGGAAACGAAAGTACAAAGGGGGGGATTGGCTGGCCGCGGGGTCAACTTGACCAGACACGTGACTCGGCAGCCTAACAAAAAGAGGGTAAAAACTCAAAAAAGTGCTTGGAGGGAAAAACCCAGGCATCCGGGAAAGACTTATCATTCCCCGGCAAGGCCTGGGGGGTCGAAAGGATGGGCACGGGCAATTACGAACAAATGCCCCGAACACTTGGGTTCCCGTTGAACACAGACACGCTACAAAAAAGGAATTTAAAATCGGGGAAGCTGGGGGGTAAACAAAAAATCAGTCGGTCCGGAAACTTAATTCTCCACACAGAGGGGGGCCCAATTAATGGGGCACGAATAAAATGGAACTCCTCCAGGGGTAAAAAAACCGGACTAAACCAAGTCCTGACTCACCAGGTGGGGGACAACAGTGTAATTAGGAAAAGGTGTGATACGGGAGCGAAGCCTAGCCAGGGAAATGCAGAAAGAAACAAAAATGTCGGGTGCCGACACAATAGATACAGGATCTGCGCTTTGGGGTCGTGGGCCACGGAAATGATCCCAGCGGAGACAGGGGAGAAAAGGACTAAAGAAAGGGGGGGGGGGGGGAAAACCTCAATCCGGTTGGGCATCCTACAAAAGACAGGTGGGGGAAACGCGGGCCCCAGGAACAGGGCGGGTGGGGGGAGAGGGAAAATCTAAAAGGGGGACTCATATGAGAGGGTCTGCGGTTTATCCTGAAAACTAAGGGAGAAAAAGACCGAGGGAGAAAAAAGGGCAAACAATGAAAAGACCCAGAAAAAAAGGTAGTCCAGGTCCCGCTAAAAAAAAAGAAAAAACCGCTGGAAACACTTACCGGGACAAAAACATAGAGCCCCGGCACGGAAAAAGGGGGGCCCAGAAGGAACACTGTCAGGGACAAGTGGAAAAAAAAGGGTTGGGACACTGTTCGGCCAGAAAAAAGAAGTGCCAGGGGGTTTTGGATAGGGGCAAAAAGCTCAAGTTCCGTCCCGACCGCACCCAGCCGTGAAACTAACCGCAGAAGCGAAGAGTCCCCAGAAGGCAATATCAGGTTTCTAACGATAAAAGGGGATTGAGGATGATTGGGGATACGATCGGTGGGGGACGTCCAAAACGAAGGGGCCCCATTTAAAATGGAGTTCTAATGACCCAAAAAGGAAGGCAAGACAAGGACGGAAACCCCGGAGGGGCACAAGCGATCATAAAGAAATCATCGGGACTCGTTCCGGGACAAGGGAAAAGCTTGCAAAAACAAAAAAACCAAAAGTGCAGGAAAAAAAAAAGGTTAAAGGCAGGTCAAAAGGGACAATAAAACAACTGACTTGTTGCCTCTAGAAATGAGAAGGGGTGGGGAGCTGAGGGAAGAAAAGACGGAAAACTAAAGGAAGAACTAAACTCCCCCCGTAAGGGGGGACTGGGGGGGTGAGAAAGGGGTACCACGGCGAGCAAATGGGATGGGGGCAAAACGGCGGTAGGGAACGTGTTGAAGGGGGGGCGAGTTAAGGTCATTTACCTGAAGGGGGGGGAAAAACCTTTGGAAAAAAGAGGAACGGACGAAGGGGGGGGAGAGGGGTAAGAACAAAGACCTGGGGCTTGATCCACTCCCTTTTTCCGTAATCAACCACGGGGAAACAAAGGGGTCACAAGGGTTGGCGAAAGATATCTAACTTGGACACATATTCTTAAAACCACAGTGCGAATCGTAAAAAGTGCGGAGTGAGAACCTTAGCAAAACCGGAAGGGACTTTGTAGTCAAAACAAAAAAAGTAGGAACAAAATGGAAGAAAGGGGGAGGGTGGGTGGGTCAACAAACGGGTTTTAACGTCTCGCCCTAAAGTCCTCCGCACAGGGGGGTTTACCGAAGTCCAAGAAAAATGCCAGGGGGAACGGGGGGGGGCAAAAAAAGTCAGGAAAAAAGGAAAACACATGTTACGGGACGCGACAGCGAAAAGAGAACTGGGGGGCGAGTATCAAAAAAGAAAGTGGAAGGCAAATGGGGGGGGGGAACTTTGTCGTCCAATCTTCTGATAACTGGGGCCATTCCCTTTTTAGCGGGAACATCCACTCAGGGGTTTCCCGAAAGGCAGGTAGGGTAAGTTCCTTGGGACACAAGCCGGCCCGCTTAAAAACGGCACGTCATTTCAAGGGCACGGACGGGTTGTGGGGGGAAAACGACTGGTTGTTCTCTAAAAATTATTCCTCCTGGGGTCGGGAAACCCTTAAGGGTCCTCGGAAAATCAGGCAGAAGGTAAGACTTTTACGAAAGAATTTTGAGGAAAGGGAAAAAAGGGGTGTGACAGGTTTTTCAAAAAGGGGATGCCAAGGGAGGGAGGTATTGTAAGAAGAGCTTTCTGGGGGGAAAAGGGTCAGGGGGGGGGTGAAAAGGAACAGGTCCACCCAGGGGGAGGGGGGCAAAGTAAAAAAAGGGGATCGGGGGGGGGGGGGGGGGGTCAGTCCGGCAGTTGAATGGAGGACAAGTGCGGCTTCTCCGGAAAGGGAAAACAGAATCTCGACTCAAAAACGACAAGGGATATAGACAAGGGGGAGGGCCCAAAAAACGGAAAAACCAAACTCCTGCTCTGGCAAAAAAGATCACAGTGCCAGCCAGGCAGCAAAGAAAGGGGGGGGGGGGGTTGAAGAAGGGGAAAACACAAACGGAAAAAAAATGCAGACCCAAAACATCCGAAAGGGTTACTACAACGACCTGCAAAAGAAAAAAAAAAAAACCAAAAGTTCAGGAGAAAGGGACCTCGTCCAACCGGGGAAAACACTTTTCTGAGGGGCTTCGGCCCTAGTGCCAGAAATGGGTCAAAGAAAAAACCTTGAAAGGGGGGGGGGGGGGAAAACAACTTCTACACCTTCAAAAGGAGGACGCTTGAAAACCTACAAAGGGGGGGAAGTAAGCAGGTCAAGCCGACGCGATGGGGGCCCCCGGGTCGGGTCTTCTAAAACGAATACCCCACCATCCCTGAAAAACAAAGAACAGGGCTGCCTGCATCCCCGCCAAATGCAAAAATCTGGAAAAGTCCACGTACCCCAAAAAAGCGAAGGCCGAAGGGAACGCCAAACTCCTTCCTGAAACTTGAAGAGACTCGGGGGCACATACCTGACAAAAAATGAAGTCTGGCAAAAAGTAGGTCAAAAAACACTTTTCTTGCGGAAACCAGGAGGGGCTAGCGGAAACTGGGGAAAAGAAAACCGCCCTACAAAAGAAGGGAGGACAGAGGGCCCATCCTTTCTCCCAAAAATGCCTTGTCAAAAAAAGTTACGGGAACGACACCTACGTCAAAAAAGTGGAGGGAAAAGTAGAACGGTAGAATACAACTGACTAGATCCTTCCTTGGCACTCCCAAAGTTACGGGCACGGTTCATAGGGGGGGGTGAACGCTCTGAAAACCCTTATTCTCACGGCCCTCAGGGGACGAGAAAAACTCCTCCAAACACGTGGGCGGTTTCTGGGCCAAAAGCATCAACACCCCAAAGGGGACCAAAAAAAACGTCCCTTCAGGGGAGACAAAACGAAGAAAAAAACCATGCCAGGTGAAACAAAAACCCCTAAAAATTACACGAAAAAAAGGGGGAAAAGCAAAAAAACCAGGCCGGCAAAAAAGAACTCGGGAGCCACAACCTTGAAAAGGCACTAAAGTGGGGGAAGGGGATCCACCAAAACAAAAGGAACACCAAGGGGGGGGGGTTGCAGAAAAGGGAAGGGAAGAGCCAATGAGGTCATCGACTAAACAAGAAAGGAAGCTCCAAAAAAAAAACAGGACTAGGCTTGAGAAGAACCCGAAACTCTCCCCCCCTCAACTCAACGAGGGTGGTAGGATCTAAAAAAGGGGGGAAAAAAATGAAAAATGAAGGAGTAGGCCAAACAGGAGTAAGAAAACGTTTGGAAGTCTGGGGTGCAAGGTTCTTGGAAAGACAAAATCGAAAAATACATAAAAAAAAACCCGGGGGGGGAAAAACCGGAAAAGATACAAGTACCAAAATCATCCTGTTTCCATCGGGTGGTATAAAAACAGTCAAAACCTCTGCGGGGGGGAAAATCATCGGAGCCAGGGCAACCAATCAGGGAAACGGAATAAAACGACACTGGGCTTAACTACTGGAACAGTCCACGGAAAATTTTTCCTTCCAGGTTGGCAGAAAATGGGAAAACCGAGTCCCGAGGGAAAAGAGGAGGGTCCTAAAGGCCCTTTTGGCATAATCATTGCGCACGTAAAAAGGTGAGTTTCAAGAAAAACGAATGGGCCGGGGGAGCCCCCGCCCGGTCGGGAGTACTCTTTAGAAGCTCCATCAGGCCAAAATAGTCCTACGGGACCGGAGGAAGAATAACTTAAAACCCACACGTCAAAGGAAAAAACGGAAAAAGGCGTAAAAGGGACCTTTGAGTGGATTATGAAAAAAGACCAACGTCGAGGGTTTGGGGCCCACGACGAGCTAAACGGAGAGAGCAAAAGCGTAAAAAAAGGGGTGGGGAGAAACACGCAAAGAAAAAAGAAACTAACCGGCTTAAAAAAAAAGAGGCGAAGGGCAGTGTTGCTCCAAATACTGGTGACGGACCATTAAGAAGCTCTAAAAAAAAAAAAAGGAGGAAGGGGGATATGAGGTCAAAGGGGGTCGACTGAACAACGGGTCTTCGAAAAAATTGATCCAAGGGAACGGAACGTAAAAAAAAACCAGACGGGAAAAAAAGAGAAAGGCATACCCACCCTTCCCAGGGGGGGGAGAAAGGGGGGAACTGGGAAGAAAAGAGGGAAACCCGGACGGTCTGCCTCCTTGGGGGAATCCGGAAACCGAAAGGGAAAGTGTTCATTGTGGAGTTAAAAAACTGAAATTGAACATTGAAACCAAGGACCGCCAAAAAGGAGTTCCTGATTTGTCCCAAATGAAAAAAAAATCAATTAACGTCCAACTTTGGTGGTAACACAAGCAGTAAGCCAGGGGGCACCTTACAGCTGAAAAAGGAAAGCGCAAAGGGCTTGTCCAACGAAGGTAACCTCAAAAGGGGTGGTCACGAGAAAAAACTACGTCAAAAAAAGGAAAAAAAAACCAGGTTACCAAAATTTCAAAAAGGCCGTGCACCGGACTCTTTAGGTCGGAAATTGAAGGGCAAATACAAAGGGGGGGGGGGAGTCACGAAATGTCTACCGGAATACCAGGGGGGGGGGGACGACCGGAGAAAGAAAGTTTTGGGGATTTGGTTACATAATAAGGCCGGGTAAGGAAACTTCTCCAGCACTAAAGGCCCCCCAACGGGGGGGACGATAAAAATACAAAAAAAAAAAAGGGGAACAAGCAGAAAAACAAAAACAAAACAGTATCACGGATAGTAGGGAAGCCGGCGAAAAGAATGGGGGGAAAAGGGCGAACTAGGGGGGGGAGATACAAGGTTTGAAAAATCTAGTTTGGACCTGCACGAAAGGGTTTTGTTCATGGAAAAAATGCATTCACTTGAAAAGGCTAGGTTAAAAAGAGACAGGGACGCAGGGGAAAAAGGGGACACAATACGGGGGGGAAGGGATGTACCATCCTTAAAAAGTTAGATCTTAGGGAGGATAAAAAAGTTCCGCTTAGTCACTGGGTGGGGGACACGGCTTTATCAAAACAAACAGGGACACCGGTGTGCGCGAAAAAAAGGGACAAATTGTCGTGAAAACAGGAAAGGAAAAAAATAGTCCGAAGAAGAAACTCACTTCAGGGAGACCTGTCTAAATACAACAGACTCCTTCTCTCGGTATGGCTCAAGTGGGAAAGGGTGAAAAAAAAAAAAAAAAAAAGAAAACAAGGGCCCCAGGGAAAGAAATAAAGGGGTTTTCCAAAAAATGCCCGACGGACAAGTCGGGCGGGGGGCGGCTAAGGTGGCAACACAATAAAAATAAAAGGGAACACAGGAAGGGCCCTAGGTGGAGGGGACATGTAAACCCGTCCACCTTAGGGGGATACCCTTAAACAGAGAACATGCTAATCTGGATTTCCTAGGGAGGAAAGGGACAGGAAAGAAACCCAGGAAAAAAGGGGAACCGAGGGGGGATATTACAAAGAATCAACCAAACTCTCGACGAACCGGATGTAATCAGTCATAGGAAAAGACCTAATGAGAAAAAGAAAAACAAAAGAAAAGAAAAAAACTGCGAGGGGGGGGGTAAAAAAACCCGATGGACAAAAAGATACAAAAGAAGCCCTCCCGCAGAGGAGGGTAAAAGGGAGACTGCATCAAATACCTGTACCAAAAAGAGCAGGCAACTACGACAGTCCAAAAATACACTTCAAAGATGATAGACAAAACAAACCGGAGGAGGGAAAAGAATAATTGAAAAAGAGGATTGAAAAGGAAAACGTGGGGAAAAGGGAAAATTTACGTGGGGGGGATGGCTCGCAGAAACTCAAAAAGTTATCCTGGGTGAGGTGGTACTCTTGGAGATGGACATCCGGAGCGGAAAAAAGAGGAGAATTGAAAGAAGAGAAAAAAGGATCGGGGGGGCAAAAAAAAAAAACCCCCAAAAAAAAAAGACTTGAAGTGACTGGTATCTCAAGGGGGAGTAAAAAAACATAGCTGGAAAAAAGGGATTTATGAGCACGGGAAGTGAAAAATGAGGACTCTTTCATGGCGTGTACATGGCCCGTTCATAGTCACAACCAGAAAACGGACTGTTGAAAAAGGAAAAAAAGGGAAGGTGCAGGGGACTAATCAAGTTCTGGAAGGGAAAAGAAAATACCGATGCAGGGGAAAGGGGGGGGGGACTCAAAGTAGAAGCACCCCGAAAAAAGGCGGACAAAAAAAAAAAATTTTGAATGACGACTGGGGGGGAAACGGGCGGCTGGCCAGAGAACGAAAAAAGACAAGTAGTGGTAAATAACACGAGAGAAAAAAAGGGAAACGGGAAAGATAAGAAGGATAATGCCGAAAAA
>Ga0179593_1317178_pt1 | contig 20381 bp, 16 predicted proteins | sample CZODoug2_1_08_16_FD_185931 | JGI IMG/M metagenome (GOLD analysis project Ga0179593, IMG submission 185931) | Vadose zone soil fungal communities from Angelo Coast Range Reserve, California, USA - CZODoug2_1_08_16fungal (PacBio error correction) | ecosystem: Environmental > Terrestrial > Soil >...
GTCTGATCGGGGAGGTGCTGCTAAGACAAGAGACGGGGATCGGTATCGATCCTTTGGGCAGAGACGTCCATCAAAAGAGACCTCAGCGTGCGGTTCCGGAGACGGAGTAAACTGAGTCTCTCCCCTCCTACTCCCAGATAGTCTGCCGAACCGCCGACGCACGAGTCTCTGGGAACCGAGGGAGAACGGAACGAGAGGAAAGGGGCTGGAGGTCTGCGGTCGGCGGGGGGGGAGGGGTGAGCTCTTTGGCGGCGGGGGGGGGGTCGGGACCTCCGTCTGAAGAGAAGAAGAAGTAATCTTTCACCACGCGAAACGACGTGGTGTGGGTCGGTCTGTGAGGGCATGTCGCTCGGGGAGAAAAAAAGGGTCTGGCCGCACTGGGGGGGGGGGTGGCGGGGGTAGTGGGGGGGGGGGGGGGGGGGGGAGCGGGGCGATCTATCTAGGGAGCATGTGCTCGCAGGGGGGGGGGGGGGGGGGGGGGGGGGGGGGGGGGACAACCATCTGGGACGGGGGGGGAGAAAGCACGAGAGGGTGAGCTCAATATCAACCTCTATTGACCCTCTGTACAGGAAGATTGGGTCAGGTCGAGAGAAAAGAACTTTCAAGACTGTCTCCACTTCAAAAGATAGTCATACTTCACATATGAATCGCTTTGTAGGAGAGAACATCTGCGGGAGTCAGGAAAATCAAATTAGGCTAGAAGAATTCTATACTTCTAAACTCGAGGCCTACATTGAGGGGAGGAGGTTCTGGGAGGAAGGGGGAGACAATTACAAAGGTATGATGATAGGACGAAAAAGGGTTTAAAAACCTTCTGCGTAGAGAGGAGGGGCCGGGAGGGAAAGAGGGATAGCTTACTTACGCGGTCCTATAAGACTAAGCGCTAAGGAAGTCAATTTTTGCAGGGACCTACTTACGATGAGGCAGAAGAAAGGGGAAGAAGAAAGATCCCATTTATACTGGAGGGAGGCCCCCCAACGAGTGAAGGTGAGTGTAGCGGTCAAAAAGAAATCCCGGGAGAAAGAGACTAATACAATGTCGACGAAGATAAAAGACGGCGCCGAGAACGGGATAAGCGTTTCCGGAAAGCTTAGTCAGGAGGGGGGGGAGGTAGAAGGGAGAGATGAAAAAAACAACTACCTGGAAAAGCTCTAGAGAGGGAAGGCGTAATCGTCGGGCACTTTGAGGGAAAAAGGGGAAAAGGGACGGCGGGGGAGAAACTAGAACTCGAGACGGCCACTCGAAAGGCTGTCAAAGTCTGGGAAAAGAACAGGGGAAAAAGTTAATCATAAGGGAAGTCGCCTATCGATTCGGCCCTACCGGGAGAAAAAACAGAGGGAAAAAAAGGGGAGTCAGTACATCACCGTTTCGGGAGAAGCTAAGGCGCCGAAGATAGGGGGGGGGGAGAGGATTAATTTATGGAGGCGCGGAATGGAGAGAGGAGGTAGGAGGAAACGAAAAGAGCAAAGCCCGAATCGACAAACACAACCAGGGGGAATGAAGAGGAAAATATATAAAGATTCAGATCTCGTTCAGAGAGGAAAGTAAAAGGGATAAGCCGAGAGATAAAATCAAGACTAGAAGTCAGGAAACACCGGGGCCGGAAAGGCTAGGAGGGGGTAGAGCCTCTTCTAAAGTTAAACTGAGGGGAGTTAGGGAGGGAGGACAACATTGAGAACGCTCGAACCAGCTGCGAAGGACTGAGAGAAGGGGGTAAAGAAGAGTCTAAAACTCGATCCCATGGTGGTACAGGGCGAAGGGGGGGAAATCCGCGGAACTACGGGACAATACATTAGAAAGGGTAAAGGGAGACTTCTAAAATCTGACCTCTGTCGTTGCAGGGGGGGACAAGGCGCGGCTGCATAGCAAACTACCTCAAACCGGCTTTCGTCCAACAGGGACGGGGAAGCTGGAGCGCGGCAAAAAAAGTAGGCGAGGAAGGAAGGAGGGACTATGTCAAGGGGATGAAGGGGAGAAAAGGTAAGAATCACTGACCCTCCGCGGTGGCAGGCGTCAGCTAAGACTCGTTGCGAGGGGGACTTACTTCGTCGAAAGAAAGGAGACCGAAAACACTTAGGAGGAGGGCGAGCCTCGGCGTGATCGAAAAGCAGACTAGCAGTACGCAATAGAGGGGGGGCAACGAAGAACATCTACTACCGACATCAAAGGGCAAAAACACGTTGAAAGCAATCAATAAGGAATCGGGGCAAGCCGGAAAGGAAACATCAAAAGAATTTCGGTAATATGTCCGGAGCCCGGGAATAAAAAGCTCCACCATGCACAGAGGAACAGGGATCGCTACCAGGAAGGAAACGGATCTAAGAAGGGCCTATCTCTAAGCTGCCGAGTGAACGCCAATGTGATGTGGTGGGCGCGATCTGCTGAGCAAGGACGACAGCACGAGAACGAGCACTCGGACCCTCGGTTGCAAGCGGCGCGCACTGGAAAACGAGCAGGTCAGCGTCGGCGCGGACTCATCGTGTAAGGGAGGTCAAGACTGGTGCCGTTAGGATAGATGAGATGATCCGAGACGCAATAAAATAAAGTCGGAAAGGAGGGTAAAAGGAATGGCCAGACATGGGAACGGGAGGACCTCGCCGGACCGTCAATCGTGGTCGGTGGCGAACGGAGGCGCGGAAGGTAGCGTTGTAGACAATAGGCGTGCGTCGGGGGAAATCAGCCCAAGAATTCTGAAGCGTTAGGCGAGGCGAGCAGGCCGGCCCGTGAGAACCCGATGAGTGGGCCAGCCTTTCTCGGAGACCAGTGGAGAAATCAAATGGGCAAGGTGGCTGAGCTAATCTCTGCGAGAGACTGATCGGCGGGCTCGGGTCACAGAGGTGCGTAAAAAGTCTCTTTAAAAGTCAAGAGAGAAGAAGAAACCAAGCCTCACGGGGCTGGCGAATCGCGACAACGAAAATGATACGTTTGACCGCGCCTACAGGAGGCTTCGATCATAGCAGAGATAGGAGCGGCTGACGCGGGCGGAAACTATGCGAACTGATGCAAGAGCGCAGCGAAGTCATCGAAATCGCTCTGAACTATTACAGAATCTATCGATGAAGGGATATGGGATAGAGCTACGCGGAGGCGAAGTCCGGAAAGGGAGAAAGCTGGTCGAGGCCGCCACCATATCAGCAAAACAGCACAAAACTTCGCAGCAGCTCGAGAAAATCGGGAGATGCGAACGATGAGAACTCGATGAGAGAAAAGTTCGCCGAAGCCGTAGAAAGGAGGGGCGACATCTAGGCGCCGATGTAGAAAAAAAGACCTGGGAAGAGGCAAAGGCCCCTGAGTGTTCATCTGTCCTGCGCGCGAGCAATGCGACCAAAGACTAATACGAAGCTAAAAAGGAGCTGAAAAGCAGATCGCGAGAAGGCAACGTCGGCGGGGGACTATGCTCCTCTGGTCACCCGGCGAGTAAACGAAAAAACGTGCGGGAAATGGGGAAAAACTTGAAAAACTTTGAAACAACGGAACCGCGCGACCGAGCATCGTTCGGGGCCGAGAGAGACCGCTCGCTCCAGACTGATAAGCGACCCAAATCAGGTGGGGCGACATGCAGCACGCGACAAGGCAGGACTCGACCGTAGAGTAAAAGGGGCTGACAAACGGGCAAAAAGCGACGGCTCGGAGTCCACTTACTGGCTGGGCGCTCTCAGAGCGCAAAATAGCGAAAGCGGGCGAAGGAGAGATAGTCGGAGGATGTGTGGAAGCAGCGATCGGCGAGCGAAAGGTTCTCGAGGGGAAAGACGGAAGAGAAGCGAAACGTAAGCGGGGAAGCAGGACCGGGGGGGGGGGGGAATGAATAATAAAAACAAACCATATATTTACCCTCTCTCAATAACCAGAACAAGCTCGACGACGTGTCTCTTCGCTACACTACTCCTAAGAATGAAATTCATCTATATTAGCGGAAAAGGTTAGCACAGCTCGACAACGATTATCTAGATAGAGAGATGCGCCAGGGGACCAGAAGGGGGGGAATAAAGATAGAAATAGAGATTCCATATCCGCAGACGCTCGCGGAGGTTACATGGGACTCGTTAAAAGGTTACAAAAACATGACCGAGGCTTCCGTTCAGCCGATGCATCAGTGGAGCGCTCGCGCAAAAGCACCTACGCCGAAGCAAAGAGAACTTGGAGGGGGGAGGGTGTTCAGGCTCTCGGCGAGGCCCACGCACGCACCAACGCAAACAGTCTCAAGGGGTAGTAGGCAAAAGAGGGGGGGGAAAAAAAAAGACGAAGAGCGTTTCTCAGTCGAAATGAGGAGAGAGTTCAAGTACAGGTAAAACAAAAAAAAAAAAAGCTACGGGGCAAGAAAAAAGGCCGCGCTGGCATCTCGCTTACTTCGAAAAGAGATCGCGCGCACGAGATCGCGCCGCTTCAAAGATGATGGCAAGAGAAGGGGGGAGAGGGAGGGGGGAATCAAGTCTCAAAGGACCCCAAGCAATCGCCGGAGAGGACGCTAGGTCGGGATCAACCAGGGGGGGACTGGGGAGGGAAAAGCTGACGCTCTGGATCGCGGGAAAGGTGATCGAACGATACCTAATAACCAGGTGAATCATGGGAAGAGGGGAGAGAGAAGTAAAGCAGACGTCGGAGTCAACTCTGCTGGGCCCGGGCGGTCCGTCGCCCCAGGTGAAAACGAGCGCAGCTCGTCGGAAAATATAGGGGGGAGTGAATATCAGCTCGCGAAACGGCGCGGCGATCGGCCTAGCCTCCGCCAGGAAGCTTGAAAAATTTGGAAGAAGCTCGGAAAAAACTGCTAGGCCGGGAAACGAGTAAGGACGGCGCCTATCGCAAAACTGCAGAGCCCGAACGCTCGATCTCCCGGGCTAAAGGGGGAAAAACAGAAAAAGAGCGGGGTGAGACGTCCGGACTCGAATCAAACGACCGAGAGCTTTCATCAAAGAGAGGGGACAGAACCTAGCGTAAGCGGGGAGCCACCATCTAAGGGTTCCAGCTCCGGGACCCTCGAGTACTATCAATCCTATTCCTCGACACATAAAGGGAAGGATGAAGTAGACTAAAAACAGGGAAACAAAAAACGCTTGCCTGGAGAATGAGCGTCTTCAGGAATAGAACCGCGTGTCTCCCCCGTATAGGAAGTAAAAGGAGAATACGAGTTGATCTCTCTCGACGACGCGCAAATCTCTCACTATAAGAAATGGAGCAACGCCAGAAGCGGGGAAGAGGGAAATATCGAGGAGAATAGAGGCCTTGGGGAGGGAGAGGAGTCGGCTAAGGAAGATAGAAAGAGAGTTAGTCGATCAAAATACCTGAGGTTCGGGAGGGGTAGGCTGGGATCCTGAGTTTTCAGGACAATTAACGCGTCTTAAATTGTGAACCGAGTAATTAGAGGAGGGAAAGTCTGGGGGAAGGAGGGCCCTCATCGTGTACTAAGGCAGTTAAGGATCAACTGAGAAGAACCCGGCTAGGGGTCTGAAGGAAAATGAGGAAAGCGTAATACTACTGACTGAAGGAGCCGGAGGGCGAGATGTAACCCACTGAGGGACCTAGGCCTAACGAAGGAGTCAGAAGGGGAAACTACATGAGAGGCCAAGGGGACTATCAAGAGCTAGTAATCAATTATCCCGAGGTGGCAGACGGCGTTGGCTCGATTCCCAAAAACAACACTCTGGCAAGGAAAGGGAGGAATTGATTAAGAGAGGAAAGGTCTGGAAAAGTTAACATGCTGGGAATCCTAGAAAAAATCGGCTGCTAGAAAAGAAGCTACAAAAAGATAGGATAAAAGGGGAAGGGAGAGCGAAGAAGGGGGAGGACTGCTGGGATGTTGTACCTCTCAGAGAAAAGACGTCAAAAAAGCAGAAGAAATCTGAGAGCTTTCTAGGTGAAATCAGGAATTAAGAGAGATAGGGGGGGAAAGGGAAGGGGAGGGGGAGGGGAGAGAACTGAGGATGAAACAAACCTAGAGACTCTCAAACAACAGAAAAACAGGAGAAAGGAAAGAAGGAGCAGGGGCCTTCTGTCTCTTCAGAAAATGAAGCAAGGACCGGGAAGGGGAAGGGTAAAAACAAGGAGGGAAACGGGGGAAGTTCTTTATAATCTGTGAAAAGGGGATGAGTCAGAAGGGGGGGGACAATTTGTTTCTCTCGCCGAGTAAAAGAAGGATAGGTAGAAAGGGGGGGTCCCAGTCTATCTGGAGGACTCGTGACGAGTTCTAGAGGGGATAAAAGCTTCAAAAAGAAGCAAAGACGTCAGAGGAAAAAGGGCGAATAAACTTTAACTGGTCGGCGTCTTGGAGGGAATGGAGAGATGAAATACGCGCGGTCACTTCCGCGCAGGAGGGGGAGAGTAGGGGGAAAAATCAATTGTCCTGAACGCGACCTGGGGAGGGGGGAAACGGTGAGACCCAGTCCTGGAGTGGGGAAAAGAAAAAGAACTCAAAGGGAAAAGAGGGGGGAGAGGGAGATCCTTCTACCCACAGAAAAATGCCGGACGGTCAAAGGAAGGGGAGGAACCGACGGCAAAAGTAAAGAGGAAGCAGGGGGAGGTTCACGAAGGGGAAACAAGATCGGGAGTATACATCACGAGAAATCAGAGGGTCCGCCGAGCGGAGACCAGCAAGAAGAAAAGAATGTCTAAGGGGAGGAAGGGGGGGATGGGACGAAAGGCCGTTAATCGAGAGCGCGCGGGAAAAAGAAAAAAAAGGAGAGATAGGAGGCTATCTTGATCGGGGACGAGCAAGGAAAGGGATCGAGAGGGGGGGAATAAGACGAGAGCATACCTCCAGGGGAGGCCAGAGGGTCCAATAGGTGTCCACTAGATGAAAGAAGAAACCGAAGGGGGGGAAGAAAAAACCGGCATGGGTTAAAATCCTCCTATCTCGGGCAGACTGAGGATCCGGTCAAGTCGAGAAGCAGAAGTCACGAGAAGGGGCTAGGTAACGGCGTACACGTAGGAACAGAGAGAAGGGCCCTGAGAGCTAAGTGGTCGATTGGGACTGAAAGCGAATTTAGACGGATTGTGGAACGGAGTATAAATCAGTAACGAAGATATAGAGGGAGGGCAAAGGGGAGGAGGGGGAAGGGATCATGGACGTCCGAAGAAAAAAAAGGTTAGGGGTTTGGAGGAAGGGGATATAAACTATGTCCGAATTCAACGGAGCCAAGCAGGAAGAGGAAATAGGGGAGGTGCTCGGAAGGGTCTAGCGGGGGAAGGTCAATATCGAGGGGGAAGGAAAAAACGACTCCTAGTCTCCTTAGATGGGCTTGGGCTGGGAGAAGAGAGAAGACTGGTCGGGGCGGGGATCTCGGAGAAGTGATAGGTAAGGGCTAAGAAAAAGGAACTAGAAGGAGTGCGTCCGGAGGGTCAGGCGTCTCAAACGAAGGCACGAAAAAAAGGAGGGAAGCGTACTCGCAGAGGACATTATCTTCATCATTAGACTAAAGTAAGGGAGAGATTTAAGGGGGGCATAGGCTAATGAAGATAGTCCAGGAAAGAGGGGAATAGACTGGAAACTGGTCCCATTACACTAAAAAAGGAAAAGAATCCTCGGGGCTTAGATGGAAAATAGCGAAAATAGAGGGTTCTCCTGATTACAATTAGAAGGAATTGAGGAAAAAGCGAGAACTTATCCCTAAAGTAGGAAAAAGGGCTTCTATTCTCTTGGAGTACTTCTGATAGGAAAAGAGTGCTAGAGGGCCGCTTAGAGCTCTTAATTCAGAAAACAAGTCGGGAGAGCATTACCCATTGAAGAATAAAGTAGGGCGCTAAAAGAATGCTGTTTGACTATAACTCATCTAAAAGGATCAGGGCCGGTGAAAGGGGTCCGGGAGAAGAACTTCTCAGAGTGAAACGAGAGGGAAGCGAGGGGGGGGGTAAAAAGAGGGGAGAAAGGGGTCATTACTTTCAGCCACGGCTCTCAACTACGAAGCGATAAAGTCTCCTATCAGTTCACCATGATCAGAAGGGGCAAGGCTACATAGGAGAGAAGGTCAGACTTTATATTCTTAGGTTAGGCTAAGGAATGAGCGGCGCCATCTCAGAAGAAATAGGGGGGAGAGCATAGGGGGGAAAAAAAGGAAAAGGGGAAAATCTTCGTAGAAGAGATTAGTGAAACTCAGAGTGAGAGTACTGGTCAACTAAGGTGACCGGGGAATAGAGAGCAAAGAAAGGAGGGGAAGTGAGGGGAAGAGATAGGTCACCTGCAACGCGGCGGGACGACTTGAGCGCGGGGCGCATACGCAGCGAAAGTCGGAGGGGTCAGTAGCGAAAAGGGGGGACCAAATATCAAGGCTAGGGAATCAAGGGGAGGAATTAGAGGAGATCGCTACAGAAGGCCGGGATAAGAAAGGAAAAGGATAATGAGGTCTATTCGTTAGGGGTCGCGGGGAGGGAACAACCTGAGGGTTTCAGAAGGAGGAGAGCGCGCAGGGGGAGGAGGACGATGAGAAGAGATAAAGCTCCGCGAGCGTCTCTGGCTGGTTTTGAGATCCGCTCCGGCGGGAGGGGAGAAAAAGAAAGGGCCCTACGAGCGGGCGGATCGGGAAGGGGAAAGGAAAAGAAAAGTGGACTAAGCTGCAAAAGTCGAAATGGAAAGGACGGGGAAAAGTCAGATTCAAGAGAGCCTTCCTGAAGCTGCCTCGGAAAAGGAAGGAGACTAAATCTCAGGAGGAGTCACTAGATATGGGAGGGATAGGCACACGAGCAGACGTGGAGAGGGCACCTGGTCAGGGAGCGAAGGGGTCGGAGCCGGCTCGGTTTACGAGGAAGAGAAAAGTCGAAAATCATCAATCTAAAGAAGGAGAAGAGCGGCGTGAGGGGGGGAAGGTAGGTGGCCTTGCAAGAGCGATCGGGATGGATCTCTCTTTAAACTAGAGAAAGGGAACAGAGTCAGAAGAGATTCTCAAACGAGGAACTTGAAAAGCGCAGGGAAGGATATCTAGGCCGCCTGAGAGCGGACGGGAGACGAGCAAAGAGCTCCGAAGAGAGAAGCAAGAGATAAAGGAGAGAATCTAACATTATCGCCGAAGACACGCTCAAGAAAAAAAAAAACTGCCTTCGAGAGAAGAGGAGCCGACGGAGAAACCTCGGAGAAGGGGGAGGGGAGGGATCGGGGTAAAAAAAAAAAAAGGGAAAAGCAGGGAATCTCGTCGCTCTCTTTGCCGCCGCACTCTCAGGGTAGCCCTATGGGAGTGGGAAAGGGCCGCCAAAAAATAAGGAAAGGGGTCACAGGTTAAACTTCCTTCGCGGCTCTCGGCTCCACGCAAGAGAAGGCGGTGATCCCCAAGCGAGACCGGAAACGCTGCAAGGGGAAAAACAAAGACAAACGAGACGAAAAGCTCGTTACCCACGGGATAAGAGTTGGATAGCGAAAAAAATAGCCGAAGACGCTAGAAAAAAGAAAGGGAACTGAAAAAGGAGGGGCAAAGCGCTCGATTAACAAAAGGGGACAAAAAAGTGCGCTAGGGAGCGGCAAACAGGAAACCAATGCTAAAGGAGGAGTTATGACCATCGCTCACGATCAGTAGGCAAGAAGCCGAGCGTCGGAAGGGGAACAGAAAAAAAAGGACAGCCTACTTCAGGGGGGTAGTCTTGGAATCGCGGTCTAAAAGGTCATCGTTCCAAGAGACAAGGAAGAAAAGGAGGAGGTGTTTCAGGAAGAGGGAAAAATCTTTTAAGCTGGATCATCTCACGGGGGGGGGTGCCAGATAGGTCGAGAAGAGGAAGTCGGGGTAAAGCACTGACTTTCCTATTGATCACGGAAGGGAAAGACAGGGGTGGGCTGTCAAGGGACCTCGAAGAGAAACGAGAAATCAGAAAAGAGGGGAATGGAGAGGAGTTTAAAAATCCCAAATTACCTGTTATAAGAAGGGGAAGGGCCGAAGTAGTCAGGGGCCGAACTTGGAGAAAAAACACCGAAGGACCGTGGCTCAATAGGAACTTTTCCGAGGGGGATGGTCGGAAAGGGAGTCATCACTGAAAGGAACCAAAACTACGAGAAAAAGTCGAATGCGTATCTTCGCCGTGCAGAAACGGGAGCGACAGGAGAAGGAAGAAACCTCGCGCTCAAGAAAACGAAAGAGATCGAAGAGAGACAGATAGCGGGACCCCGTGGATCTATAGAATCGCTACCTTCGAGGGCGCAAAATGGATCGGAAACCGCGACTAGGGAAAAATTGTCGAAAGACTGAGAGTCGGGCAACGTCTCACCGGAGGGACGGAGACGAGGATAGGCTCGGGCAGGGGAAGGGGACAGTAGTACCGACTAGCTCTCAGCTAAGGGAGGAGGAGAGCTAGATCGGGCCTACTGAATCAATGGGGCTATCGCGATCGAAGAAAGAGGACGGTAGTAAAAAGCTATACCAAGGGAGGGCCTCAGTGAAAGGAAGGATCGCAGGGTCTACAAAGAAAGATGAGTTAAGGGGGAAAATTGGAAAAAAGGGTCCGCGCCTAGCGGGCGAGCCGGATCGAATAAAGTCCCTTCATAGGGTAAAAAACCGTCGAAAGAGCGCGAAAGATCGAGGTCATTAGTCCACTTCAAGTCCGAAAAGTAAAGAAAGCCGGCGACGCGCATGGTAAGGAGTAGGGTGGTTGGAGACTGAGAGGACTAAGAGAAAAAACATAAAGCTAAAAAGTATTAGAACAGGCGTGACGACGAGGAGGAAATGGGCTTGTCTGGAGGAAGGTGAGTCAATGCAATGGGATTGGGGGGGGGACATGAAAGCTCAAAGGTGGACGGTAAACACACTTACCAAACCTGCGGGTTAAGGAGGCGACAAGTGAGCTTCAAAGGAGACAACTAATAGGCGGTGGCAATCAGGTCAAAGGAGGGGTGCAGATGAGTGAGAAAACAATTTATTCGGGGTAAAAGCCAGGAACCAAAAGGCCCGCCCCATACAACCCGCATGGGCAATATGAAGGGGGCTCCAGACTAGATTTCCAAGAAGACAAATGGGGGAAAAAGGAGGATTCGCAGAAAAAAGGATCTACAAAAAATCGTGCAGAAGAGCATGAAGAGGGCCAGGTGAAGTCTTGCAACGGGGCGTCTCGACTTAGGAAGAAAAAAAGTAGCTTCACTAGTGTCCAGGGCACCACCGGGTCAGAGTGCGAGAAACCCGTCTCTTTGCACTAGGCAGACGCGCAGCTCGAAACGCGGACTAATGCCAATATCGTTCTGGAAAAGAGTCCTCTAGGGAAAGGGGGGGTTGAAAATATCTAAAGTCGATTCACGGGACACGAAAAGATGGAAGGGTGGGGTTCTAACTCTCAGAAGACGAAAGTTGTCAAAAATATTTTATGATGAATCTGGTTGGAGGTTTACACTAATGCCCCTCGGAGCAAATGAGGGTCCGTATCAACCACAGTAAAAAAAGCCGAATTTGTCGTAGGGGAAAAAAGAACCAACGGAAGGCATAGAAAATCCTAAAGTGAGGATAACTCATCGGAGAAGGGAGCTGTCTCTTCACTTTAGCGGGAACCGTAACGGAGCAAGGAGGAGCAAGGCACGAAACCTATTCAACGATCTCCAGGCTGGAAATAAGAGAACTTATAGGTTTCAGAAAAAGTCCTCCTTTAGATAGATATCGGAGAGAGGAGCTCTAAAGACAAACGTGATTCGGAATTTTGAGCTGAGGGGGCAGAAACAGGAAGACCCGTGAGGGAGTCTGGAAGAAATCGGCTCTGAAGGGCCTCGCTCCCCGCATTCCTGGCGACAAGGAAGGGCGAAGAGGATGCAAAGGGAAATCATCTAAAAGATATAGAGAGAAGAGATTAGGTGGGTCCTCCGGGATCCTTTGTCACCAACCGGCCGAGTGATAGTAAGGCTTCCGCGGTCCAAACTCGGCGAAGAGGGAATAGCGAAGGGAAAGATAAAAGATCAGTGCCGTCAGGAAGAGAAAAGGGAGGCAGAGCAGGGGGAAGAGATCGGGTGTCTTTACGAAAACGAGAAGTGGAAGCGAAAACGCGAAAGTCGGCTGGAGAACAGCGCGAAAGATAAGCACCTGTACACCGACAACGGGAATAACGACGTAGAGGAAGAAGTCGAATCGTAGGTGACAGAAGCAGCGAGGAAAGAAGAGCCTGATCCGCGGATGCTGGTTCAGTGCCTTCCGGCTCCCGGATCCCGAAGAAATCTGTAGGTCATCTTCGATTGCCCGGCCCGATAGAGAAGCATCGCGACAGAGGCATCAGGCGCCGGTGGTGAGAAAAGGCGAAACGATCGAAAGCGAGCGTAAGGAGGGTAGCTGGACGACCATCATGGCCGCGAGAGATCGGTCTCCAAGTAGGTTATAGAGCAATCGAATAGGAAATATGCTATCCGAGAAAGGGAAGAGGGGGAAGCGATTTTCTTACCTGGGTCGGGCTACTCTAGGGTGGGGAGAGACCTCCTGCGAGGGTTGAAAACGTCCCTTGAATTATATACTTCGAAGGAGAAAAAGGGGGCAAGGGGGACTGACTCGAAAAAACACATGTATGTTAAAATATATGGAAAACTTGCAACTCAGGGGAAATCGAGGACTACGTGAACGAGGCTAGAAGGGGCCCCCAAAAGGGCTGGGAAGTCGAAGACGCGAGAAATCACTGTTCGGTAAGAACTAAAGTCGTATCAAGAGGAGAATTCCTTTAGGAGAGATACAGAAGGAAAGAGTGGCGGACCCGATACGCAACGGCTACTCGAGAAGTCCATTTATTTATCGCTATCATGTGAGGAAAAATAGAGGAGTTAGCCTGGAACGATGCTGAGGATCGCGCGAGTTCGGTGTAACTCTCCAGAATAGAGAGAATGGTAATCGGAACTCTGTCCGTCAGAGAAGGGGGCCACGCACAGAAAGCGACAAGAAACGCAGACTGCTACATAAGTCAACCTAATATTAGTTTCAGCCAAAAAATGGTGCAAAATCAAATCAAGAATGACGGTGCCTGGCAGGATACAGCTGCACGAAAAGAAGTCGACAGCCCTGCCGCGGAAACATCCTCGCGTGGGAGTCCAACCGACTATCCAATCGAGGGAACATCCCATCGAGAGGGCGGCATCGGATTCAGGGATACAATCTAAACCAGGAACTAAAACGCGATCCGAACTGAAAAGCTACTCACGAAGGAATGTCGGAACCTGTTCTGGGCCCGGTAGGCCGGATCAAGATCTGGAAGTCAGCTTATCGAGTATATACCGAAAGCAAAGCTACTTCGAAAATAGGGGCAAGATTGGGTCAAGCTCCGGCAGAAGAGCAGTCGGGTACTGAGGGAGGAGGGACTCGTCGATCCGCGGAGTAGAAACAAAAACACATCGCGAAGGGAAGAGATATGGCGGGGGAAGAAACTGCAGCGACCAAACAAAAAAAAAAAGAAAAAAGGCCGCTTTGGGAGTATCGTCGAGATCTCCTCGGCCTACAAACGTTCTTAGGTATGGGAGTGGCCAGGGGCGTTCGCTCGTGAACGTCGGAGCGCGAACTCGGTGACGAGAGGTCAGACAATAAAAAGGGTGGTAGACAAAGAAAGTTCAAGTCAGCCTTTCTCAAAGCCCGCAGAAGAGACGTTCGTTTTGACGAACTTAATCCTTCAAGAGAATCGGCCTAAAAGAAAAACCAGTGGGTTCCCCGCGGAAAGTCGCCTACAACCTAAAAGTGTACCTCTCGTACCGGGGCACAAAGGAAAAAAAGAGCTCGGTCCAATCGAGGGGGGTGAGAACATGAAGCAGTGGTCCTAGCACAACACGTACTACAATGTGCGAGGCGATCACCTCCGAAGGTAAAGATCGCGGGGAATTCTGGAGGAGGTCAGCAAAGGGGAGCTTCCAAAGAAGGTGTCTAACAGTCTCAAACTAGCACCTCGAAACGGGGTGGCGTGCTCGACCGCGCTCAGATTAGGCGCCACGAAAATGATTCGGGGCGGGGCCAGCTGCGACGGGAGCGCGGTCTTTGGGAAGATACGCAGAAGCGATCATGAACAAGCTGGGCGAGACACGCGCTCACGATGGGACTGCGGGAGGTGTTGAAACTGCTCGGGCTCCGGCGGTTAAAATGAGATGGAAGTCATCGATGGGGTTCCACCGAGGGAGGAGGAGAAGCGGGGGGAAGGATGCAAAAATCAAAGGGAACCCTTCGGGAGGGAGGGGCCTGGAAAAAGAGGTTAAGAGGCCACAGACGCATCTTTGCCGTACGCTGAGTCCAAAACACCTACACCCTAATTTACTGATCACTGGCACCAAGCTGTCAGGAAAGAGGCTCCTACTTTGAAACCAACGAACAGTCGTCCTGTAGGTAAGCCAAATCACTCACAAAAACAAGTTTGTAAGCTGGCTTGCCGAATCAACATCAAAAGAAGGCCAGAGCGTCGCCGGCGAATACGATCGTCGTCCGGGACGGTAAAAGCAGTTGGGGGGGGTTTGGGGGTGTGAAAAGAATCTCGGCCAGAGAGAAGGCGACCGATGACCGGGACCTCTGATCCAAAGCGGGGAAAAAACGATCCTTCGACTACCTGGCGGAACGCAACGAGCTGGGCGCAGACGAGAGCGCCTGCCGAGCCGGAAAATAAAGTGTATCTAATGTAGGAGGATTAACTTCGCGATCAACAAAAAGAAAAAAACTCTAGAGAAAATCTAACACCAACGAGGAAACTAGAGATATCGGGAAAAAGAGGTTCCTCGTCAAGGCCGCTGTAATGACGAGGAAAAATCAAGGGTCCTTGGAATAACATCGGGAGGCGCGGACTGGGGAGGAAGGAACAATTGTACGTATGTTGGGGTCAAAGCAAATCAGAGTAAATCGTCTAGCAGCGGGAAGTGGCACTTTGGCATAGATAAGGAGCCGCGCTCTGGGAAAAAGGAAGCGACTGCGAAAAAAGGAAGAAATACTGGAAAATAATTAGACGGGTCTGACGAGGGATTTGGCTTCGATAGGGACATCGGGGCGCGGAGAAGCCCGCCAACACTTTCAGGAGGAATGCGTGCGCATATTTGATCCCTCTAAACATTTGAGGCTAACGGGGGGGAGATAACCTGTCTCGAAGCACGTCCTGCAAGAAGGGCAAACTATCAGCCAACTATCTAAAAAAGTGCGAATCGAAAAGAAAGCCGCCTCACTGTAAAAGCGACTCTTCAGCCGAATCAACGGCCGAAGGAAGGGGAGGGAGGCACGCCGGGCAATCGGATCATAACGTCGGGGCAAAAACAACGGGGAAGCATCAATACAGCCTAGCCAAAACCCAACCCGCATGTGGGTCGAAGGACGGGGTAGCGCGAAAATCGCCTGAAGCAAGTCGGGCTGAATCTTGGCACCGACAGCGCGCGCGAAACGGGCCTCAAGGGCGACGGGGACTCCAGTAAGTCAAGGCTCTGCAAAAAAATCTCGATCATGAGCACCGGCGGTTTGCCCGGCAGGAAAAAGGGAGGTCCCCGCTTCTTCTCTACGCAACCAATCTCAACGGTAAAGACGTTGGGTCCCAGGGCGTCGAGGTTCGGAGGGAGAGGGAATCACGCAGAGTTCGACGTGGTGGTGACGCCCGGACAACGCAGAATCTAGGGTACCCTCTCTTAACGAGCAACCAAGTTAACAGCACGCGACAATCTGAGCGCGAGGCGGGAGGAAGGCGAAACCGAAAAGTCTTTCGGTCTTATTATTCAACTAAACAAAGATACGTAAAAAGGAACAGAAGTTGGCGGCGGGGCTCGAGACCAAGCGGCGCAAAACATCTTGGTAATAAAAGCGTCTCTTCATTACAAAGGTCTGATTCTCGGTCAGAAGAAGAACGACGAAAGAGACTGGACGGGGCTGGAGAGCTAGCTTGGAAAGGCTGGTCTGCAAGATAATCATGTGGGTGCTCGAAAGAGACCGGAGTCCGAATCAGAGGCTCGTGTCGTCGTAGAGAAAGAAAACGTGGCTGCCTAAACCTTCAAGCTCTACAGATACAAGACGAATAAAAGATCGCCAGGAGCAGGCACGCCACATGAGAGCAAAAAAAGGTAGCTTTCGACGCTTTATGCGGGAAGGAAATCTAGAAGAGAAAGGAAAGGAGTCACAGGAATCCCGTTTCAAAGCAAAACAACAATGTTATCACGCAGGGACCAGTCTGAATCTCGGTTCTAGCGGGGAGTCGATGAAGATGAGAAACTTACAGTAGCTCAAATAGGGGCAAACACCGGATGCGGCGGGAGGGAAGCTGAGCGCGGCCTCTAAAAAGGGGGAAAAAAAAAAATTAGAGTCCTCGTAAAGGAACCGCTTCCTTAAGAGATGCGTCAAAGGGAGAGGGCACCTTAAGAGCTTGCCGAACAGAGGGAGGGAAGTCTAACTAAGCTGGTTTACGAATCCTCGGGATCACGACTGCTCAAGCGTCGAGGAGGAGGGGTGCCGGTTCTTATGAGCCTCGGAGGAAGGTGCATAAAAGGCACTCGGAGGAAAGGATTGTAGAAAATTCGTAGGGAAAAGAGCCGACTGCCTCGTACAAAACTATCTGAGGATCAAATATCAGGGAGGTACCGGGCTGGAACCAAGGGCCGACCATGACGATCATCTCGACTCATTTTACCAAGGTCCTCGTATCTTACTTCGGGTCTGAAGCGGCCGGGTGATCAGAGAGAGGATACGGTAGGGCTCGCGTCATCTCTCAAATCTGAAGTCATCGTAGGGCGGGGCGAACCAATACTCAATACCTATACCCTCCCGAAGTAGATTTTAAAAGAGGGCGCACTAAAGCGCTCTTCGACGCAATTGACAGGAATAAAAAAACAACGTAGGAACAGATGGTTTCAGCGCGTCTACTGATAAGGGGCTTCGCGACATCGTTTCCCAGCTCGAGGAATAACGGGAGCAAACTGAGGGGAAACTAGAGAACGACGATGAAGATATGCGCTGCCTATAAAAATCCCATTTCGGGGCTCGAAGTGAGGGGAAAAAATCCTCCGTTTATTAAAAGTCGAAAGAGCAAGGAGGGAGGGGACGTGCGTAGAGTGCCTTCATGTTCTCGCCAAAGAGAGGGGTAGCCGGGAACGATGCGAGAGTATCTCTCTCAAAGTAGAGGATCTAAGAAGGGCGGCTCAGTCAAAAAGCTCGTAGGAATCTCGCGGGAGCTCGGAAATCAGAGGGGATTCGTACGGGTATCACTCACTGACCCGCAAGGCTCAGGAGAGATCCTGTGAAACGAGGCGGGTCATGGTCGTCCTGATGTAACGGGTGACTAAAGAAAGCTGAGAACACTAAAAAAGTAAGGGCATAGAAGTTATAGAGAAGAGGAGCGCTGCCGGGACCTCTGAAGCTCCGTGCGTACGACGAAATTAGCCTTCAGGGCCCTACTAGGCAGGGTGGGCACCTCGCAAATCGACTCGGGTGGACGGCGACCTGGCCGTTTCATCGCGGAACGGTCGTCCAAATCCCATCGACGATCTTGAAAGAGGAAAGCCGAAGGGGGTGTGTCCCCGAACTGAATCGAAAAAAGAATCGGTCCTACAGGATGAGAATGATGAAGATAAAGATCATAGAAACGAATAGAACTCGAAAGGGGAGTGGAGAGCTCCTGGAAAAATCGCCCGAAAAAAAGAAGCTACCAAAAATATCTCGCGCGAACTCAAATAGGAAGAAAAAATGATCTAAGTCGGGAGAAGAAAAGCAACGCCCCGATCCGCGCAATGAATCCAGACTGAGGCCTAGGAACAGTGAAAAAAAGGCGAGCCTCCTGATGAAGCCCTCCGATCGACAACGGGAGGAAAGAAAAACTCGAATCTTATAACTAACCTATAGACAGGTCAAAAGAAAGGAGGGTTTCCGGAAACTGCCGGACCTAGAAAAGAAGGAGAAGACGCCAGAATAAATCTCACATCCAGAAATGCTTCAGGGAGGGAAAAGTACAAAAGGGACGAGCACGGGACCAAGCATCTGACGCGCCCGTGTCCAGGCGAAAAAGAAAGGCTGGATCTCGGATGCGAGACTCCGAAGGGAAGTTGTTCCTAAGAGCGTATATGAAAGAGAAAAGCAGGAAGGGTGTGGAAAGAAAAGTTTTCAGTCTCTGAACACGGTAGCCTCTTAAGAAAGAGTAGGCAGGGAGCATCGGACGCACTAGGGAAAGAAAAGAAACACGGAAAAATCGGCTCGAATCTCGAATGACTAAGCTTCTGGCTCAAAACGCGACCAGCGCGTCGAGACCTGAAGGCGAGACGGGGGGAGCTTCGTAAGGGAGAAAGGACTAAGGACAAAAATTTTGGGGAGTTCTCTGCAATCACTGGGGACGAAAGGGTGTGAAATCAGATCGTACCTAATGGATCGGAATATGCGGTCAGACCTGCGGGAACTTAGTCCGGATGCCTGAGAACAAGGTCGCGAATCGACCGGAGGAAGGGTTGCTGCCTCGACGCAAAGTCGCCGGGGACGAAAATCGACCTCGCCGAACTGCCTAAACGTCAAGGGGAAGAAGTTCAAAAACCGACCAGGCTAGGCGCGCAGACTACTTAAATAAGACCGGCGCGACATCCCAGCCGGAGAATCTTGGAAACGGCAAGGTATCAGGAGAAAGATCTGCACATGAAAGAAGGGCGAAAAAAAAAAAAAAGAGAGAAATAAGAGTAAGGGAGGGGTTCGTAACCTATCGAGAGAGCTAGGAAGCGCGGCGAGCGACAGGGGTGACATCGTCGACTGGTAAAAAGGGAGTAAACGAGGACCTGTTAGAAAGCTACTCAGAAAAAAAGCATCTCACGAAAAGGATCGCGAGCGGAACCATCAGGGTGCGACAAGAGACTTACTTGGAATGTCTAGCGCGTAAGCTCAGGAAATTCTATTACCCAATCGGAGAGAAAGAAACAGAGGGAGACGTGGAGAGGGAGAGGATAGGACCGCTGCTCCGCTCGACTCAAGGGAGAAAACTCTAAACATAGAGGTCGGCTAAACAAAGACAAGGTTCGAGATGCGACTGTGGTCACAAGATGTAAAAAGGTCGCGCGCAATCGAAGGCCTCGGGCGAACGCTCGTAAGGTGATAACTTGGTAGACTAACGATAGCCTAAAAATCAAAATCTCTTCAGTTCGAGCAGGCTCTCGTGAGGAAAGAACGGACCGCGACAAATCGAACGGCGAAGCGCTCGAATCGGCTGTTGATGTGCTCGGAAATACGAACTCTGGGAAAGGGGAAAGAAAACAGAGGGGATCGACGGCGCCGTCGTCGGATCAATTCGTCTCTCTGCGGATCGAAACCTGTGAGACAAAGTTCCTGACGGATGTGGGGTGCAGGGGAAAAGAATCAAGGCGCAAAGTCGAGGTTATAAGGGTCGAAGAATCGATACGAAAACAGCACAAAAGAACTGATATCCTAAATCGTCCTCGGACGTACAAGAGAGGTGCCCGCCGGCACTCGACGACAAAAGCGGTTAAACATTCAGCGGTGGGACCGAAAACCGGCCGGAAAAAAAAAAGAACCTCAAGACGAACCCAATTCTAGTAGGAACTGAAGGTCTCTACCTACTCAAAAAAATGAGAAATCAGTTTAGGACGCGCGGGATTTCGGGGAAAGAAGGGCCCACGCTTCTGAATCTTAAGCAGACAACCCACGGGGGGGCAACCGGGAGAAAGACTAGTTAATTTGCTGATCGCATTAAAAAAGACAGCCGGGGCATCGCTTAAACTAGAGTTTGCGAAGATGAGCGCGCGCGGGAAAAAAAGAATCGCGAAAAAAGAAAGCTCGCCAGATTGAAAAATTAAAAAAGGCCCTTCGCGTAAGGAGGAGAAAATCGGCGAAAGGTCAAAAGGGACACGTGCGCGGCAATACGAGGGAAAAAGAGTAACCAATAATGGAAAGAGGGAACGACGAGAAAAGTTGAGCGGATAGGGGCGGTGTCGACATACGGGGCGGAGGGAGAGGCTATCGCGAAGAGGCCTTAACCTCCAAAAAACAACCATGAAGGGGGGGGGTCGCTGCAAAAAAGGGCGAAATCCATCCGGCGAGCATCGCTGCGATCGTGGAGACGCATAGGGAGGAAGATGCAACCGAAACGAGGTCCTGCTAGCGAGGCACCGCCAACGAGGTTCTCCAAAAAGAAGGAGGAGATCGAGAAGGATCGGGTTACGGAGAAAAAAAAAGTGATAGTCTATCAAGCTCGGCGAGTACAGGCTGGGGGCTGGAACCCGCGGGGGAGATTGAGGCGGTCCTACAAAAAGGACGGTAGTTCAGGTTCGACTGAAAAAGGAGCGAAAGCCGCGAAAAACAGGCTATTGATGCTGCTCTAGGGTATCGCATAAATCAAGCAAGAGACCGAGAAAGGGAAAGGGGGGGTGGGGCCATGCCCATGGAAGGTTAGAATACGCTTCAAAAACCCTTCAACGTCAAAAAAAAGATGTCGCGGAAGACCTGAGATTAACTCGATAACTTCTCGCTGTCTCCTCGTCGGGAAAGCTGGAGCATACAGGCGCGATGTCGTTTAAGGCAAATGGATGGAGAAGG
>Ga0179593_1495588_pt1 | contig 20380 bp, 27 predicted proteins | sample CZODoug2_1_08_16_FD_185931 | JGI IMG/M metagenome (GOLD analysis project Ga0179593, IMG submission 185931) | Vadose zone soil fungal communities from Angelo Coast Range Reserve, California, USA - CZODoug2_1_08_16fungal (PacBio error correction) | ecosystem: Environmental > Terrestrial > Soil >...
TGTGCGGCGGGAGGTGGGATGATAGAAAGAGGATCAAAAGGGAATGTCGGGAACACAGAAGGGGGCTCAAGGTCGGGATATCAAAGAAAAAAGAGGAAAAAGCGGAGAGGCGGAAACTGATCGGACGCCGGGCCCAAAAATGGCTTACATGATCCAGAGACGAGGGAGGTCGAAAAACGTTCTTTTTGGGGGTTAGAAAATCTATGCAGGACGGAAGCCTAGCCATGAGGGAGGGAGTGACTGAAGCTGGAACATCTACAAGCGGGAAGGAAGGGCGTAGTGAGAAAAAGCATGGCCAAAAACACAGCGCGATGTCAACTCGAATCGTCCACGGAAGGGTGGTGCAGGGGAGAAGAACTGGATGATGTAGTAATAAAGAGAATAATTCTGTTAAATGGTCTGGCGGCGCAGGGAAACGTGAATGTCCACGGGACGGGGACCCTTCAATTGAGCAGGAAAAATACAGAAAAGGGGAAAAATACGGTCCTTAGAACCGAGGATCCCCGATTAATGAAATGACAGACCGGGGAAATAACGCAGAATAGCGATTCCGCACTGGCGGACATGGAGAGAGAAAAACCAAAATCAAGACTGACAAGAAGGGCCGGAGGTAATTGGGGTCAATAAGACTGAAGGAACGACTCAACAAGGCTCTCCTCGTTCTGAGGGCGAAGGCTCTGAATCCCGCGATAAGACAGGGACGCGCATCAAAACCTGGACCGTATTGAAAAACCTGGAAAGAATTGCAACTTGAAAACTAGCCAGGAGTGCCTCCGTCACCCCACGAAACTATCCCAAGAAAATCCTGGGGGTATGTTGAAGGGGAAGGGAATGTTAGACGGAAAGACGCGACCGCAGGGAGCATGGGAATGGCACTGGGCGTGGACGTTTCCCGTTTCTTCACTGACAATACATGCTACTTTAAGGAGCAGATTCCGGGAGAAAAGACACCTAAAGGAACAAGCTGGCGCCCGGTTCGGAACGTTCAAATACTCTCAAAGAGACGTCGAGCGCCAAAGAAGGGTGGAAAAACCGACCGAAATATCATCATCGGGAGAAAAAGCTAAACTGCAAAAATTCAAACGAAATAGGCCAAAAAAAGGGGAAATAACGGGACGGTCAATACTAGGAGTCAGACCCTCGAAGGGGGTAGGGGGAAAGCAAAGCAAATACGTAGGGAACCGATCTACGGCTCGCGGGAAATCGTGCTCGATGCGACTCCTAACTGAGCCGGGAAAAGAAGAAGCATGTGGTGGAATAGATATATTAGGGAATGCTAATGTTCCGCCGGATCAGCAAAAAAAAAGAAGGGTCACGAGGGCATGACAACACTACTCGCGTCATACACAGCTCAAAGAAGAAGACAAACCAAGAGAAACTCAAATGACTGAAGGGCAGGATAAAGTGCACGCGGCAATGATTTCAAGAACATCAGAAAAAGCGCGTGGGGGGTCGGAGAGGACATGGTGGGAGTTAGAAGGGGGAACGACGGGGTGGAAAATCTTCGCACAACGTCGAACACCGCGGCACACCGGCGCCGGGGGAAAGGCAAGAAAAGACAACAACCTGGTGGGCTCCCGATTCGCGTAAGAGAAAGGGGGCGCAATCCAAAACAGGGAAATATGAAAAGCCTGGGGGGGGGGGGGGGGGGGACTAAGGGAAAAGAAGAGCCAAGTGCTGACCTAAGGTCTCACCTTAAAGCAGGGGTCAAAGCCAGCGGGGGAACGTGGGTCCGGGCCTTGTGCGTCAGAGAATAATGGAGGAAAGCAAAATGAATGGAAGAACGCCTATTTTGTTAGGACAACTACCAGTCAAGAAGCGCAAAGAAACACGCAAAAAGTAGAGAAGGCTTTTTGGTGTTTAGTCAAAGAGGCAAACTAACGGTGTAAAAGCAGGGCCTATCCGCAGGAAGAAAAGGGAGATCAGATGAGTCGGATTACAAAGGCTCTATAAAAGATAACGCCTGACAGTAAAAACAAATCAACCAGCTCGCAAATTCACATAGAAACAGAAATCTCTTCGTCGCAAAAAAAGGAAAAAAAAGATGGGACATCGCGCGGCCAACTTCCGGTTTCAACAGGAGGGGGTACGAAAAAAAAGGACACAGTCAGTAAAGGGGGAAGGGCAGAAGTTCGAATCCTATTGACAAGACTCGAGAAAAAAAACGATGAGGGGAGGGAAAAGAAGTTGACACATAGGAGTGCTACATGAACGAATCAAGGCAAGAATCCTGCTAAGGTAAGGGAAAAAGGGGGAAAGAGAAACGTCCTTTGGGGGGGCCCACAGGAAGGACAAGTCATTGGGGTGGTTCCGTAACAGGCCCCTATTTAAGACGGTGCTAGGTGGAGGGATAGTTGAATGCTCAAGACAGGGGCGTTTTCGAGGGCAGGGTGGAAAAAGCCGAGAAGCTGTTCTGATCTTAGTGAGGCACTGAGGGATAAGAGAAAGGCAGGACTGGGTGAGGGTATCTAGGAAAACAGAAAAGTGACGTTTAGGTTTCGACTCGCGAGGAGGAGATCCCGGTAGGGGGGAGCCAAAGGCGTAGGAGAACTTTTTCGTGGTCAAAATCTCTAAAATCGGAAAGGTTCCATTCCTAAGGGAATAGGCTGGGATTGGAACAAAGGCGGTGGAATCGGTCCAAGGGCGGGGGATATGGAAAAGATATAGGGAAAGCTAACCGTGTCAACTTGGGAAGGGAAAAAAAAACCTGACAGCTCGATAAGGCACTTGGATTAGCACAGGGGGGGGGGTGAGGGGGCAGGAATAAGGCAGCCCGGTATTGTGTAAAGAGGTGCGAAGAAGGAAACTGGGGGCAGTGAAACTAGAAAAGAAAACCATGATAGCCTCGCCACGAGACAGGGAGCGGCTTGTTAAGTGGGATGGTGGAAAAAACTTGGCCTGGAGGGGGACGCCGGAGGCATCAGTTAGGGTGCGGATATGACCGGGAGCTACGGCGTGGACCGAAGAGGGAAGGTAGAAAAAATACAGAGAGGAGACTGGCGGCGAAAAAATGCAGACCGTTCGATAGTTCCAACAAACTGTTGTAACGGATGGGGGAGAGAATCTTGAACGGAAAAGAAAGGGGGACGGCGGCAAATGGCACGCGAGAGAACGTATCGGCGGCTCCGTAGTTGGCGGAAAACCGACATTTCAAAAAAAGGAATGCTTACATGTACAAAAGGGAATTCCGGGAAAAGGCCGGCGAAGTTGGGTTCTCTTTTTTATGAACAGGGGTGGCGCCACACGGGTTATCTTGGGGGAATAGGACGGGAAGAGGCAGCCAGGGAGGCAACCAGGTAGGGACTTCTAAAAAGTGATTGCGGGGAGGTACAGGTAAACGGGACCCGGGAGAGACCATCGTGCGGGCGTTTCGGGCCTCTTAATCAGGAGAACGCCTGTTCGGGAAAAAGAAATTGGCTAACTTCAGGAGAAAAAAACGCTACCAGATCAAAAAGCCGAGCTATGGGGGGGATAAACGAAGAAGGCGAAAAGGGGACCCCTACCTCAAAACCCTCAACCAAAAACGTTCTTGGGGGATGTTTGAAGGTGAAAGGAAAATCATTGTGCGGTAGGGACAGGTGGGAACCGGGGGGGGCGGATTGTTCCATGTTTCATAGGGGGACACTGGGGAAAATTGGGAAAAAACGCTATCGGCTGTCTACCTCAGCAGCACCATCGAAGAAGCGAGGCGGCCTTCCTTGGTGCCTCCTCACAGCAGGCAAAAGGTATTCGTAAACAGTCGGGAGGGGGGACTGGTAGTGGCGAGGATCCGGGGAAGAAGAGATCATGAGCAGGGGATTGTCAGCGTTCATGGAGGGAGAGGAGGGGGTCCCTGACAAACGTATGGGGGGGGGAGGCGAGTGGATGCCTCAGGTGAAAGGGAGATGAAAAGGGGGGCAAGTTGCACGTGAGCCTCCAATGGACTATCTTATCGGGGGGGATGATAAAGAAATGAAGGGGAGTCCCGGGGAAAACAAGTCCGGGGAAGGAGGTTCTTCCATCGTGCAGGTGGAAGAGGGAACTGAGACAGTATTCACTCACTCAAAGGCAGATCCATTCCCTATTATTAGATGCAGAAAAGGGGGGCAAAAAGGGCCGAGCATGGGGGAGGTCTGAAAGGCACATCTGAATGACGAGGAACAAAAAAGAACTTTCGGGCTATCATGCAGGGGGAAAACGTCGGATCAGAGCCCAAGTTTGGGGCCTCTTCTACTAATTGGGAAGGGTGAAGAGACGATGTGAAGACCGGTTTTCTGGGGACAAAAGAGGGGAATGAGCCACTGCGGGGTAATCGACCCAGTGAATGGGGTGCGGGAGCTAATCCTTGTCTACAATACAACATATGGGGCCGCGACCCAAGATCTCCAACAGGATGGATGAGTAACTAGAGAGGGTGGAAAAAAGAGGGGGGGGGATGGGGTGATAGGACAAGAAGCCCGCACAGTGGTCGGGAAACCGCCGTGGGCTCGGCAGAGATGATTGCATAAAAAAAAGCGAGGAGCATCGGGCAAAATATAAAGGGGGAGGACCAAACAGGGGTTCCATGAGACCAAGGGTGGGGTGGGGGGAAAAAAAAAAAAGAAGAAAGGAAGCGCAAACGTGCGTGTTTGGGGTCGGAAGGGGGAAGGCGAAGAGCGGGAGGTTGGGCTTTCAAGAGGGACATCGGAGGGAAGAGAGGGATGAAGAAAATGGGCTCACGAAAAAGAGAAAAAGAAATCGATGAAAGAAAGCGAAATGACTCATCCCTGGACTACGGGGTGGGGGGAAACTTGAGCGAAAAACTTAAGTTATTTCTATCATCACCCCATCCTAATTATCGCATGTTCGGGGGTGCAAAAAAAAAGGCTGGTAAATGGAAATCAACGTGACCGGAAAGTTGAGGCAGACGGTCAAGCAAAAGTACAAAAAATGTCTTCATACAAGCGGGAAAACCTATGCATGTAGAAAGAAGGGGGGAAGAAATAACTAGAGCCCTGATCGGGGGATGAAACTGGACAAGGGAACAGACATCGCAAGAAAGAAACATCCCACTATGGTACAATACACTGGAGGGGCTGCTTTGACGTCAAGCAGGGAAGGACGACGCTGCAGAAGAGGGAGAGCAAGGGGAGGAAAAAGAAAAAAAAGAGTAAGAAAGGAACCAAAAAAACCGGGGGGGACTATTGAAAAAAAATGAAAAAGAGACCCTTCCCACGGTAAAAAAAGCCGAATATGCCATTCAAAAAACTACCTCCACCAAAAAAAAAAAAAAGAGGGGGGGGGGTTCTGTGGGCAGGGAAAGTTGACCCAAAAGCAAAAAGAGACGAGGGGGAGGAGGCTTCGCCGTTTGGAGGGGCGCAAGTCGGACCGCGCCTCATCGACTTCCAAAGGAGGCTTCGAGTCGAACGCAAAAAAAAACAAAGCTAAGAACAGCCGGGCAACAACCGGTAAGCACGCCTGAGAGAATCTGGCCGGGGGGGCCTCCTTATACGCCGAGGGGCACTCATAAAGAAACATCATGGGGGGGGGGAAAAGCGAGGAAACGCGAAAAGCATCCAAAGATGGAAAGCCTGATCGGTATGGACTTTCCACTTGCAGAGGGAGAACATAAGATCAATGCGGATCCAGCCAAGAAGACGAGAACGGTGAATTCTACCTAGAACAGGGGGCCGCCGAGCATCTCTACCTACGGGGGACGAAGGGGGGAAAGAAGCCAGTGGGTGAGAATCGAGAGAAAAGAAAAGGGAAGCCGAGACGCCAAATCGTTCTTCACAACTCGAGTATCACGCCACTCCGAGCGCAAAACGGAAAAACATATCAAGAAACCATCGAGGAAATAACCAAATTCTCGTCGACCAGACCTGAATGTCAAAGGAACTGAAGCCCACTAGCCTTCTTCTCGGCGATCAGGGGGGGGGGTAAAGCGGAAAGGTCAAAAAGTTGACCAGCAAAATTAGAAAAAAGCGGAAAAGCAACAGCAACCCTTCTCGAGCCCTCTGGGGAATCCTAACCCGCCACATAAAAAACTCTTTTTTCGTTTCACAATGAAGCCTTCAGCGTCAGCAGATGCGAACGCTAAAAGACACCTGGAAGATGAAAATATTAGCAAGAACTATGCCACGTGGGCTGCTAGAATTCTAAAAGTGGACCTATGGTCACGGGCCGGAAACGGAGAGGCTGAGAATGGAGAAACTGACAAAAGAGAAGAAGAAGAGAAGAACATCCAGATCGCTATCGCAACCTGAAAAGGAACGGGAAAATGGGTGTGAAAAATCGGAGATAGCAAACGTGAGGAACGAGGGCCGTCGAGGAAGAGAAATCTCTACAAGATTCTGCTTTTTCTCCCGAAAGCAAGGACCAGTACTCGGAGAGACACCAAGACTAGGGGGAAGGAAGAAGAAAAGGAAACCGCTAAATCGGCATTCGACACGAAAAAAAGATGGGGGGGAGGCGCGCCAAGATTCCGGTTCGATAACCAATATTGGAAGTGAAAAGAGGAAGTGAAGCCGCTGTTCGACGCGGGCGTTCGGGGTAAAAAGGGATGACGGGAAGAAGATGCCATAGCGATAAAAAAGATAAGGAGGAAGAGGAGATTAGGAGGATAGCATTAGCGAAACGGAGACCTCATGGAAAGAAATACATGGGCAAAAAATTCTAAGTGGGGGGAAAAAAAACTAAACGGGCAAAACCCCCAAAAAACAACAAAAACACACCAACCCCCCAAATGCCAAGATTGTTTGGGGTCGTGGGAGGAAGGAGTAGTTGAGAAAGGGACGAGCTGGGTTGTTTACCGTACGGGGGGAATTATGGGATCGGAATTATGAAAAAAAAAGCCGCGAGGTGGGAGAGAGTGGCGACAGGAGAGGACAACGTGTAACGAGCTGTGGATCGGTCGCTCCATACCCATCCAGTGACGGTAGTGGGGATCGGGGTGGCAAAAAAGATAAAATAAGTCATCACCATATTATGAGGAATACGAGGGGGGAGATAAGATCTAGGAAAGGGAAACGGCCGGCCGTTAAATGCTGCAGGGGAAGATAGTGAGGAGGGGGTCAAAAAACTGTGGCGATATGGTCAGCGACGTAATATTGCACCCGGGAGTGAAGTCAGCAGGGGGGGGGGGGGGGTGTTTTGTGGGGGGGGGGGGATGGGGGGGGGGGGGGGGGGGGGGGGGGGGGCATAGCTGACGCTGAAGGCAGAGGGGGGAGAGAAAAATGTGGTGGAGGGGGGAGGGGGAAAATTCCACTGGGGCAACCGGGGGGGAATCAGGGTGAGAAAGGGGGAGAGAGGTAGAAAACAACCAAGGGGAACGCATCTAAAAAAAGCAACCCGCAAAAGATGCCGGATGCGGAAACTTGGGATGGCTGGGTTTGTTGGGGTTTTGAAACTTCAGGCGAAGGGGGGCGCTCTCTTTCATCCGTGGTCGAGACGAAGGGGGGAGGGAAGAATTGTTGGGCCGGAGGCAAGGGGCATGAAAATAGAAGGAAAAAATATGAGGCGACTTTCTAATATAACGAGCAGAACCACCTTTATTCGGAGGAGAGCGTATGTCGAAATTTCAGTAAAGGTCTGACAAGAGAGGAAAAAGGGCAAGAAGAGTAGGCTCCTTCTTTGTGAAAATACGCCCTTAGTCGGAAGGAAGAATGAGGGCTTAGAGCCTATCAAGAGCAGCTCGGGATAGGGGCGGAGGTTCATTTTGAAAGTCTACCCACAGATTGCGGAGACGTTGGATGCTTCATCTGTGGGAGCTGAGGAAACGGGCGTAATCTTCGAAAACCGGGGAGCGGGGACCGGTCCGCCGAGGCTTCGAATCTCGTCGGGCTTAGCTAAAAAAGGAGATACCCTTAAAGTAGGAGGGGGGGTCGCCGGGGGAAGGGTGTAAAAAAACTCACAGTATCAAACGACCGAAAAAACATCTCCAAACAAGCGAGAGGCGTACTCCTCGAAAAGAAACCAACTAAACACCGCAAAAAAAGAATTGTCGTTGATTGAGGTCGGGGGGGAAAAGAAGGGGATCAAGGGCATTGTGCAGGGATTTTTGAGGTAAAGGGGCAATGGCAGATGTGGTCAAATGTCACACATGTATGAGAGGCATTGTGATATAGGAGGCTTTCCTATACAATGGAAAAAAGAGGTCAGGGAGGCGGACTTCCACAGAAGGGAAAAGGACGAGGAAAAGAATGTAGGCGGCAGTCAGGGGATAATTCTTTGGTCTTAATGGAGCCGTGCTTTCACTGGGATCAAGGGGCGGAAGGGAAAAGGAAAAAGACCGGGTCAAGGTCAGTTCGAAGACGGGGTCCCGGGATGAGTATTTTTGTAAAGGCGGGGAGTCAGAGAAGTTGAAGGTCACATGAGTTGGGGGGGGACGGGGGGGCATAAGGGGCTGGAAAAAAACATGTCATTAGGAGAAAGCAAAGCAAGTGAGTTCAGGGAAGTGGAACACACCCGACTGATGGGGTCTGCAGAGGGAAAAAAGCGAGGCTTTCTGACGTGGACGAGGGGAGAACTCAACCATTCAACAGGAAAGTAATATCAGCGGGCAAAACAGAAAGCCCAAATCATGGCTAGGCGACATAAGGAAAAAAAAAAAAAAAAAAAAAAAAAAAAAAAAAAAAAAAAAAAAAAAAAAAAAAAAAAAAAAAAAAAAAAAAGATCGCCGCAAAAAAAAAAAGATTGGCTGACGAGCGCCGTCAACGGAATGCCCAAGGGGGGGGGGGGGGGGAATCGGCGACGAATTTCATCTCGAAGAGGTGGACGTCCTATGTATTGGGGAAAAGAAAGAAAAAATGAGCGGGGGGGGTCAACGACCATCTGGGAAGGATCTCATAAGGGTACGCCGCACCACAGGGATGGGGGGGGGAAACACACAGAAAAAAAAACAACTGAGGAGGAGTAAACATATAGATTGTTGAGAGGACCACAGGTTTTGTTATGAAGAAAAAGGGAAGAGATCAAGACACAAGGTCGGACCCCAAAAAAACCGCTCAGCCGATCTGATGGGGACTAAAAGAAAATCAAAACGAAATAGGAGGAAGAGGAGGTCAGGCCCAAAAGTTGGGGGCTTAAGGATAAAGTTGACGGCTATTCAGGGGACGGTTTTGGGGGTGGCTAAAATCAGAGGCCTGCTCACTGGGGAGGATATAATGAGAGGGAGGTTAAAGATGGAAGAGAGATAGGAAGATGTAATTTATGATCAGTGAAGGGGGAAGAAAAAAAGAGTAGGTCAGACAAGGGGGGAAAAAATCGCTCCAGACTACAACGTCCAAAAATGTGTCACGTGCTAAGAAAGGGAGAATGCGATCACCTACCACGAGAAGAAGGAGGGTGCTGGCGAAGAAAAGGAAAAGGGGGTTTTGGAAAAGAAAAAAAAAGTCCATCGACCATCAAAGGGGGGCAACTTCCATCCAAATACGGTGGACACCGTGACCAACATTCATACAGGGAGAAGAAGAAGGATCGCCTTATACGACGCATTACGTGAGGAAAGAAAGAAACTCCCATCATCAAGGGCTATAGGACTGCGTGAGGCGGAGTTCTATCACGGCATGAGGCAGCGGAGCGCTCCCTGCGGGATCGCGCAAAGGATATCTTCTCGTTCAATAGGCGCAGACCCAGGGGGGACGAGAACATCTGCGAATTTCAAAAAGTTACAGCGCAATGTGTCGGCGCTCAAAAACAAAGAAAGGCCAAGGGTGGGGAGGGTTTAGGTCAGGGGAGGGAACGGGCTAGAGTATAAGAGGCCGGAGGAGGGGGCTTGGTGCGGGTAAGGGGGGTGGGTCTGACATTGCGCAAGTACTAGAAAGGGTAACAGGGAATTAGAGAGTCAGTAGTCTATACGGCCAGAAACCAAGAGGGAGACCTTGTCGTAAAAATCCCAGTCTCTCCGCGTGGTACGCGAGGAAAGAGCGTCTCAAGATAGTAAAAAGAGTGTTCTCCACTTTCTAAAAGCAGACAATTCGAGAGGAGACTATTCCTGATAGGAGGAAGAAAGAAAGCTGAATGCAGGATACTACTCGGCCCGGATCAAAGGAAAAGATGACTCCGACGGTCAGTGAGAGAGCGCGCCAAGTGCCGCCGCAGAAATAGACGCGAAAACGACATCCTGTAAGGTGGTGGAAAGGATAGAGAGAGAGTTCGGGTAAAGCTCCGAAATATTTTCGGATTTAGGGGAAATAAACCTACTACTAAGGATCAAAGAGAGAGGGGAAAGCCAAAGAAAGAGGGGAGCATAATCCCCTGCCTGCTAAAAGGTACCCCGGAATGAAGTTCAAGGCTAAGAAGCCTCCGATCATCGAACGGGCCGCGGCGAGCATGGTGGTCGGGTCGAGGCAGCTTTGGGACCAAGAGGAGAACCAAAAAAAGAAACCCCGGCTTAGGAAAGAGGGGAAGAAAACAACGCAAAAGCCAAAGTTGCGACCACTATTGGAAGCAGGAGTATGCCTGCGCAGAACGAGATGGAATCTGCAAAAATAAGTAGAAATTGGAGGACGACCTACCTAACGCCGGGGGGGAAAAATTGAAACTATGGGGAAAGGAGGTGACCGCCAGGAATACCTGAATTAGAAAAAAGTCTAACTATTGGGGAGGAAAAGAAAAAAACCGGGACACCGCGGATCTTATCTGAACCTGAAACTTCAGGGTGTTTTTTAGGGAGGCCAGGAATCTAGGTAGTAGAAAAGGTCCTACGCTGTACAATATGAGGAGATGGAGCCTAAGCAACGAGGAAAAGATAAAGCAAAGGGCGCAGACCAAGAGCTGTCAACCAGCCAACTTCTATAGAGTTCAGTTCATCACGAAAAACACAATTAATATGAAGACAAAAGGAAAGGTATTAACACAATACGGGGTACGAGCGGGTCGTAAGGGCATCCTCTGTGCAGTAAATGTGTATAGTTCGAGAGCCGAATAATGGAAAGAGATCTAAAAAAAAAAAAGGAGGGAGGAGAAAAGAGTATTGGCAACATATATTGAAAGAGACGGTCGACATGAGTAGGAATCCGGATGTCAATTCCAATCGTGGGTGAACTGAAGGTTTTAGCGAGAGGAAACGGGTTTTGGGTTCGACTGGACCTCCATAGGAGGAAATAGGGCGAGGTGTTGATTCGCCGTCCTGTTCGTCGTTATCTTGGCGGTGAGGCCTCGAATATTGAGAGTAGGAGAGGAGTCCGGTTGTAGAAAGAAAAGAGAGGTAGAGGGTCGGACCACACGTGACGGGTCATGTTCTCTCAGGGGAACTCTTATTACCTTTTATTTAAGCCCAAACTAGGCAGTAAGAATCATATTTTTTCTTTAATTAGGAGATAGGAAGGGAGAAAAAGGACCTTTCACAGGCAGATGCGATGTGGAGGGGGCTGCGGGAGAAATGGATGTTCACGGCGGGAATTTGGCTACTACCCGGGAGGGGCCCGGGGGAAACGCTTAACACTGGTGGAGTCAACAGGTGTTTTGTGGCGGTGGGAAGGAATTCTCAAACACAAAAAAAAAAAAACAAAAAAAAAACACACAACACACACACCATGCCTCGCCGGGTGCCAGTGTTCTACTCTGGAGGGGGGTAAAATCTTGACCGCGACCTCTCCATGTAGAAGGGGAAGAAGAAGGACTTCCGGACGGGAGGATGGTTTTTGCACTCAGACCGGCGACAGGCGCTCTGGGGGAGTCTTGGGCCGGGCTCTCTGTTTATCCTGAAAGTATAAGTTATACATAAAGAGAGGGGAAATCACGGGCCAGGCAAATGCTATAAAACTGCACCACCTGGATGGGCGGATTGGGACGGCGCCGTTCGTCTGATCTGATGCTCGTCAGATGGCGAGGATTCACTCCGTAGGAGAAGGTGGGTTTGATGAAGAAAGGATATTCATAACTCGACTGACTTACCTGCGGTCCTCATAAGATCGAGAAAGGAGCGGCAGGGTACATTTTTGAAAAAGAGGAGGATAGTTTTTCGGGTATTAACGTGGATCTTCTCCAACAGGCTCTGCGTCAAGGAAGAGTGGGAAAAAACTGACCGAATGCGGCCAGCGGGCGAGGTTTGAAATCTACTGGGGGTTCTCCCATGCGCCGGGAAATACTCGGGACCAGAGGTGGGGCGAAATGAAGAAAAGACACGAAAAAAAAGAGCAACCGAAGCGATGCGACGACTCCTGCTAAAGAAAAACTCCTACAACCCCTCAACAAAACAGTACGTTCCTGTGGTTAGGTCGGGGGGGGAAAGATAAGATTTTCTGCGGGCAGGTGTCACGTGCGGGAAAGGAGTGGCAGTTCAATACAAGGGGGGGAGCTTGAAACGGAATGTAGGGGCTGTCGAGAAGCAGAGCAGCAAGAGAGGGCGGAGGGAGGCGGCTGGAAGTAGGGAACGCGAAGGAAAGGAAAAGAAAGGGGGGGATTGTCAAAAGGAGAAGGCTTTACTGGGGCAAGTCAAGGCTTAGGAGTCGGTCAGGGCGCCGTGAGGGAGAAGTTCCTTTCATTTAGGAGGAAGCGAGGTATAGATCGTTTTGAACGGGGTTAAACTTATGTGGCTGCAGCATGAGGTCACACGCGTGCCGGAGGGCAACGAATGTATCAGGGGTACAGCACATGCGAGGAGTGGAGGATTATCGCAGAAAGAGTCTTCGATCAACAACAACCCTCCGGAAGAAAGGCGATGCGAGGGGAAGAAAGCGTCTGAAGTGGAGAAATGGGAGAACTACACGGAGAGGAAAGAGGATAGCGATGACATAGGGCCGAAAAGCCCTCTCATTGGCAGAATGGGAGGAAAGGGCATCGGGGGCGCGCACCAGAAAGAATGTTGCGGGCGCGTAAAGGACGGGATCAGTGAAAAAAGGGGTTGGGCCTAGGGCGAATCTTGCCGATAGGGACTCTCCGCTTTGCGGCCAGGAGTGGGATTGGGTAGAAGAGCGGAAAGGAAAGCCCAAGGGGTGGGGGAACGAAGGCGTGCTGCGGATCCACCAGAGGAAAAAAATAAAAAAAGAGAAGAATAGCAACAAGAAAACAAGAGGAATTGGGGGGAGGCTTATATGGGGGGGGGAAGGGATACTATCCAGAATTTAAAATTGACCAAAAGATGGGCTCATGTCTCTATCTAGAATTCCAAAAGTTACTGCAAGGAGGAGGGCATTCATATCGGAGAGAGTAGAAAGGAAAAAAAAATTGGAGCCAGAAGGGGAAAAAAAAAGGTCTAACGAAATCTTTTGTTACAAGATGCCTAATGGAGGAAGCCATGAGTCGTGTCCGACTGGAATCATCGATGAGAGGGGGGGAAGGGGGAGAACTGGTAGGGAGACGCGAAAAAATTAGAACCGATGAACTCTAAATGACGAAGAGGCACGGAGGTGTGTCATACGAAGACTTGCTTGGATTGGAAGCTAAAATCCTCATGATAGGGAAATGTGTAGGGCGCCTAGCGTGACAGGCCATTCATGTGAAAGGAGGTCCTCTAATGAAAGTAAAATACTGTCGATACAAGGGACCAAGGAAAGATAAGGCATGAAAGGAAAGGCTCCCGGATAGAACCGCCACGGCTGACAGCGAAAAAAAAAAGAACCAGCGAACTGACGAATACGTGGGGCCTTCTTTGCCGCAGGAGGGGAAGAAGAAAAGTCAGAAGGACGAGAGAGGAGACCTTGAGGGGGTCGAGAGGAACCCTCGATAGCGGCACTTCAAGGCGCGCCGAAACATTGTGACCTTGTTCAAGATGGCCAAACCGGACAAAGGAAAAAGAAGAAAATGGAATAGTCCCCCACGAACAAGGAAAGGAGTTGGTGAGGTGAGGGTACGGTGTCATGTTGGACGACGCGCCAAAAAGCGCGGCTTCTGGGGGGCTAAGGGGATGAGGGGAGGGTTGTTGTCGTTGACAAAATTCCAGCCAGCGAAGTGATCCGGGGAGCGCTCCAGACGCCGCCTACCCCCGCGTTGCGAAAGCAGGGCGGCACGGGAAGAAAAGAGTGGACAGAGCGACGGTGTTGTCCGATAAGACCGAAACGCTGGCGAATCCTGCAATCGTCTAAATAGTGGTCGACACTGTGCTAACCCTATTCAAGCACGAGTGCTTAGTACCGCGGAAATTGTCAATGACGGAGGTAGAGACCTCAGAAGGGCCACGAGGCAGGACTACTCAATTGATCTCATCTCCATCGTGCCGACTACATTAGAAACCGAACTTCTTCCTGGAAAGACTCATGGTGGGGGGGGAGCTCTATCTTAAAGGGCCAGAACAAAGAGAATATGTCGGCTCACCTAAGAATCTTTCAAAGCATACTCAAGGGCCGAGTAAGAAAACCTGAGGTAACTGAGACTCGACTCTATGCCTTCTTGCCTTAAAATAAAATCAATAAAAAGACATCCTATCAAGTAGGCAGAGGGGAGTATGTTTAGTATATGCAAAAAACGGTTTACAGCGAAACGATCGACAACGCGAGATCTCTTCCCTAGAATGAAAAATCACAGAAAATACCAAATGGTGAGAGCCGGAAAGAGTACTAAAAATGCGGAATCAAAGTTATAGAAAAGTTACGGTGAACTATCTGCCATGCAAAGACTGTCCTATGGGGACTAAACGCCTGGGAAGCAGATATGGGAAAAGGATTAAGAACATTTAAGATAGAGATCGGAACGCGCCACCATATCTCCAATAATATTTGGGTTAAAATTCATCCGACCGATCGAAGCCAAAGTCAACGGGGAGGTGTTGTTTGGAGTTCAAAAAGAAAGGATATTAGCCTTCCTAGCCTGGATATCAAGTCGACGACCAAATACTAGAGGACGTTAGACAGAAATGAGTCCGTAAAAGAAGAAAGTAGCCATAAACTCATTACACTCCGGATTCACGGCTACAGTCGAGAGTAGAACGAAAAAAAAACTTCACTTTGAAGAGGGAGAGCTATTTCGAAAGGGAACATATTGAATGGGACAAGTTCAAGGCCTCCGACTGTTCGAACCGGTGGGAGCTTCTGCGGGCAATACAGGGGGGAAAGATATCAACAACAAGAAGGAAAGAAAAAAGAGATGAATGAGATGCATGACCGACGGACGAACGCGCTAATAGGCGAATTCATTCCAGATGGGGGGTGAAATCTACCAGACGGTGGGCGAGTCTAAAAGTAAATGGTGTTGACAAGCCTATGTGAGCCGTTATCATTAATGCATATCGTTGCGTGACTGGTCGGGTTCTATGGAGGAAGAAAGAAGAGAATACACACAGGAGTTCTTTCGAGGTGGGAGTCTGCCGTCAGGGATAAGAACGATGCGATCGTACGGCAAGAACCACATGCCCCTTGACGTTAAGTTATGGAAGCCGGGGTGGTCATCCCAAATAGGAGGGGGAGGAGATAGTGTGACAGAAGAGAGAGAGGAAAAGTTCCCTCCGGAATGGGAGCTTAGTCGTAGGGCAGGTGAACACGTCTAATGGGCACGGCGTTAATATTGAGGAGACCGATAGGAGAAGGAAGTTACTTACTCAATTGAGGGGGTGAGCAAAGGGGGTTTATGTGGAGGTGGGAGGTTCAAGGACGAAGGGGAGTGTCGAAGCGGGAAAAGAGAAAACCGCTTGACCGCATAAGAGGAAACAACCATGGTCACGATCCGAAAATGTCACGGGGAGAGGGAAAGGCTTTGAGGGAAGGCCGGCCCAGGGAGAGAAGCTCTCGATTTGACGGAGTAAGGGCCGGGCGCACGGAAAAATACACTCCGCGGAAATAGTAACATCGGGAAAAGAGGGAGGAGGGCTCAACTTCACTTAGAGTATAGCCTTCCAAAGGAGGAGGATTTCTGCACGGGTACGAGAGGATTTCTTCTTCATGGAGAGAGAGGAAAGTATCCGGGGAGAGTAGTGTTTTTCTTGGTCCGAGAGCATAACGGGGCCTGGGAAGCTTGACGGAAGGGGCCCTATCAGGCAGGGATAATAAATTGGGGGAGGAGTCAATTTTTATCCGGGAGAACAAGAATTCTATTGGAGGAAGGGCTCGGGGGTCTCACCTTCGTCTTAACACCTAGGAGCGTGATACTGTTGGACAGATTTTCTGATGGGAGTAGAGAATACGAAAGAGAGCCCCTTCCACCTTTAGGACGATGAACTGTTAAGAAAAATAAACGCATACACCAAAGCCGAGGGGGGGGACGGGCGTAAGATAAAATTAACACTTACCCTCAACCCGAAAAAAAAAGAATGTTTTATTGGTGTATGGGGGAGAAGGAGCAATCAGTTTCAGTTAAAGGCACGTTGTGTTGAAGAGGGGTTCAAATTTCATAACATTGAGAGGCATGCGAAGGGGCTCCTGCGGGCAGAGAGCAGTCCCTCTTCTTCTGAAGACGAGGAGACTAGGAAGGGATGTTGGGAAAAACGAAGGAAAAGAAAGGAAATAGTCGGGGTGAGGGGTGATACATGTCATTACTTTGCTTTTGAGACTGTATGAAACAGTAACAAGGTATGAAGGAAATCAGGGTAAGGGTATGAATCCGATTTGGGGGGAGAAAGCGTATGGGGGGAAGATTGAGGGGATTTTCAACTGGCAAAGAAATGCTGACCGCACACATTCCGACATGAATTTAGGATGAGAGGCATCAAGGTTAGATACCGGGGAACCAGGCCTGTACGGTTTGTGGGTGGGTGATTAAAGGGCTGTATGCGAGTTGACGTCGGGGCGTAGCGCGTTATTCAAAAGTTTCTCACTAAGGAGGGCGCCATAGATGAATAGATAGTACAGCGGGGAAACGAAAGGACACCGCTGTAAAGTAAAAAACATAAGCTCCCATGAGGATATGGTTCGGAAAACGTGGGACTAGCGCCGGCAGTCGTGAGGAGGAATCAGGTCCCTTCGTCTGACTATCTGGGAACGATGCCTACGTCAACGATGGGGTTTCTGTGGAAGGAAATCGAGAAACATGAGGCACAAGAGGGTTCAACGACCAAAGGAGGGGAGAATCTCATATTAAAAAATAGGAACACAATACCAAAAAAAAAGGGGTAGGAAACGAGAGAGGAGGAGGAAATAGTGGTGGGATAGGACGGGTAAGTAGATCCCGCACAGAAGGTAGGAAAACGCGGGGAGTGTCGCTTGAAAGGGCCTACAAGAAAAATCAGTACGCAAAGCGGGGGGCAATAGGGCGCTGAGTCCAATGGCGGCGGATTCCCTGGTTAGGCGGAGATTTGATTTGTGTTTCTCGACTCGAAGGAAAAAAGGGGATAATGTTCGCTATCAAGGAGACAGGGAGGTTGGGGTGAAGGGAGGGTATGGGGAATGTGATGCAGTTAAAGGGAGGGCTAATACCGGAACAGCTCGATCACTATCGCGATAATACCGGAGGGTTCATTATCGTTAAAAAGAAGGGGGAGGGGAATCACACACACCTAAAATGAGAGGAGAAGCAAGCGTTCAATGCCAAACGAAGGAACAGAGGGGAGGCAGACTTCACATCCGCAAACGGAAACTAATAAAAAGGAACAAAGCAGAAGAAAAGGAAACATTAAAGATCAAAAGGGGCGCCAATGATCGATGCTCGGAAGGAGAACTAAAAGAAGAAGAGAAACGAAGAAAGGGAGGAAAGTGCGGCAGGCTGGGAGTATTACAGTCCGCCGGAGGCAGCGCAGCGCTGGCGCGGGAGAAAGGACAGCCCACGATATGCTGAAGTAAATGGAAAGACTCCCAGGTTTCCGGAGTGAAAAGAGGGAAAAGAAGGGGGCCAAAAAAGGGGGAGGTACGAGGATTGCAGTGCCTGAAAAAACGCCTGTCAAAGAAATAGGTTGGGGGTTTTCGGTTGGGGAGGGTAACATTTTCTTCGACGGAGGAAAGCGACAGATCTGCTTGGGAGAGGGTAATAGTGGAGTTGATGTGCAAACAATAGGGGGAACGCCAGAGGATGACGGGCGGAATCGAGGAAGGATTCATAAACTAGCGGGGATCATTCCTGGGAGGGGGGAACGGTTCATAAGAAAAGGAGGCTAAGCCACTGAAGAAGAAACGATGAGGCGCATCCCGACAAGACAGAGGGAGACCACGGGGAGTAAAATTGCCTCGCAATTCTCCTAGATATATGAAGGAAGGAACTGAGAAAGGTCAAAAAGTTCTACCTAGCAATGCTATCACCGAAAAAGCTTCGCCGAAAGGGTCGGCGACGACGCCGACAATCAGGGTGCAGCCGTGAAGCGAGAAACCAGAAAAGGGGGGAACATCACTTCTCAGTGTGTAAGGATATATAGGTAGATGGCTCCCTCTAAGACTAACGATTTCGGAACCTCGCGCAAACCTCCGAGATCCCTAAAAAGAAGACCGCAAAATAGAAGTCCGCTAGCCGATGATAGAGAGGGAAAAGGCAGTCAAGAACTAACCTCATCCAGGAAGTCGCTCTGAGATAAGGGTGGGTATGTCGAGGAAAAGTGTACCTCTTCTAAGAGGAAAAAAAGACAAGAAAAGGGGAGAGCCAAGGTCCTTCCTGAAAAGAAACCATAAAACTGTGGCTCATGCCATGACAAAGGACAGATGGGACGAATAAAAAAGCACCTAGCTGAAGAGTACGGAAGGAATCTCCCACGAAGAACCGGAAAATCAGAGTGAACGTCCGGCCCGGGAAACGGGGGGCCGAGATCCTGGATACAAAAAGGATACCAACCGGGGTTTATACCTACAAGAAATCACAGTCGCTAAGGGGACAGAAAAAGGAAATAACTGAGGTTCTGGGGGAGTCAGAAAAAACCTCGGGAGGAACAGCCGGCCATTCCTGCAAGAGAAAGGAGCGAAAATCTTGTCGGGAGGAAGAAGGGAACTTACCGTAAAAGAAGAACCTCCATCAACAAATCCGCACGGGAGATCACTTAATCAAATGCGACAATCGTCTTGACGGAGCAAGTTTGGGAATCGGGGGTCTCTCAAAGGCAAGGGGAAAAGGGCACAAGGGGAAAGGGGAAACGTGGCAAGTCACCTGTCACTGATGTCACTTAAAGACTCCTCAGATTGCAAAAGAAGTCTGAAGAAAAACGAGGGGGGAGTGTGAACAACTATGAGGGGGGCCATCAGGCGAGACAGAATAGAAAGAGCGGAGGGGGGAAATCAGAGGGTCCATCTTGGGGGGGGGGGAAATCGACCCGGACGGGGGAAGAATGGGACCAATCATTTTTTTTGGGGACGGGGATGAAGAAACCTGGAGCCAGGGGAGAAGGATGATTCTGGATGTGTGGAAGGACTGGTGTCGATGCCATGTGCTAAATCCGAGCAGAAGGGTCGAGCGTGCTGACTGGAAACCGTCATGGAAAAAGCGGTCGATCTTGATACGCAAAACAACATGGCCGCCGGTTAATTAAGTGGAGAGATCTCCCGTCCTGAGGATGGTAATCCCTCTCGTAGAGAGGGGGAGAATTGCCATGAGATCTAGAGGAAAGGTCCCGGGAAGACCGGGAAAACATAAAGTGGCAGGCTGGTGTCCTTCGGGCGTTCACCAGGAGGAGTGAAAGGAGGAAATATTTTCAGAAAGGGAGGGGGAGGACACTATAGCTCTATAAAACCCGAAGGCAGAAATTTTTGGGGGGGTGGCTGTTGTCAGGAATTGAAAGTAAGAGAGGGTGGAAAGGGGGCTGACTCTTTCTACAGGGCAACCGGAGGGGAAAGATAGAGGAAAAAAAGGATAGTTCTGAGGAGGCAGGAGGGAAGATGTGGAAAAGGCAGTCAAAACAAGGTGGGAAAGGGAGAAACGAATGGTGCGGAGAGTGGAAAGAGGTTCATCCTTTCCTTCGTAAGGGAGGGGAAGAAATAGAAAAATGCTAGGCGCCATTCGAACTTACTCGATATAGGATTCCCACATTGATGAGCATGTAAAGGGGACGGCCGGGGGCAGGGCGAGATTCTGCAACGATGGAGACGACAAGGGTCCAGCCGGGAGTGGGTTCTTGAGCCGCGGAGAGGGAGTTACCGGAAGATTCTTCCACCCTCTATGAATTCCGGAAAGAAGCTCGGGGCTAATGTCAGGGAAAAGTGTAGACTTTTATTAACACGATGCTGATCCCATGGGCACACAGGATGCTTGTAGTGGGCAGGCCAGGACGCGGCATACGAATTTGCTCGTGGGAATCGTTCCTCGTCTTGTTCTCCATCGCGCGGTGCGGAGAGGAGGTAGAGATTAACGGATCTGTCATGGGGAGGGAATACTTAAGCAAACTCAGAAAATACATCGAAAAAAAGCCGCCTCTAGAAAAAAAAAATAACAGAACCAATTACCCTCAAAAGAAACAAGCAGACAAGTTTCACTTGTATTTTTCTTCGTGGGGAATCTAATTGAGGAGTTCCTTTGTCAAAGGTGGGCAAAGTGCTTGAAATCTGGGGTTTTCAATCAGGGACACACAAGGATGCGTCGGCATTGAACGTCAGGAGAAAGACGACGGGCTGGGAAGAGTCCGGCGAAGAGAGAGGAGCCGCAG
>Ga0179593_1493668_pt1 | contig 20378 bp, 20 predicted proteins | sample CZODoug2_1_08_16_FD_185931 | JGI IMG/M metagenome (GOLD analysis project Ga0179593, IMG submission 185931) | Vadose zone soil fungal communities from Angelo Coast Range Reserve, California, USA - CZODoug2_1_08_16fungal (PacBio error correction) | ecosystem: Environmental > Terrestrial > Soil >...
TCCGGAACGACTGCTAGTAAAAAAGAAGCAAAGGACGAATCCGTAGCCAGACGTCCTCGCCTCTCAAGCACGAAAAACGGACTCTCGGGGGGTAAAAGCAGCGAGGCCGAGGTAGAAGAAGACCTGCAACGCGTCTGCGGTTCTGGTCGCGAGGGAACGATGACGAGGCGGGGGGGGGGGGGAATTTGGCGGAGGGGGTGAGGATCAGGATAGGAGATTTCGTCCAGAAGAGTCCAAGGAGGGGAGGGGGGGAACTCGGTGGAAAGGAAGTGAAAAGCTTGTAGACTCTCGGCTTTCACAACGAGGTGAAGCCTACTGTCATAAAAAAACCTTCCTCTCTGAGAACGCACTGGACTCGATCCGACCGGGAACAGAAATGTCCGCCGGGAGTAAGGGTAGGGCTCATTACTGTCGAAAAAAGAAGGTCTGGGCCGCTGGTTCTGAAGTCGGAAAAAAGGTAGGGGGGGGACGATCGTGGGAGCGAAGGGGACCCATATTGAAGAGCAACAACCATAGATAAAACTAGAACATGGTCTGGGGGTGGGGTGAGCAGGAGGAAAGATGAGGGGATGTCCTCAACGGGGGGGGAGAGACGCAAACTAAGAAAAAAGCTAGAACCTACTTTCCCTGGGGTGACCGTTCGACCGATGGTCGTCTTAGAATCGGGCAGGTCAAAAAAGGAAACCGCAGAAAAGTCTGGACGGGGCTATTGAAAGTGATTCATGGGGGCGCGAAAAATGGACGCGAGAAGGTTGAGCCGGGATAGGAGGCTCTGTATCGGCGTCTTTATATCATACGTCGTCCAAAACTCAACGTGCTCAGGGGGTCTGGGACAATTCCCTCATGTTTCCTCAAAGAGCTGAAGCGGGATGGCCCATGAGAAGTTTCTCAGTTGGGGGGGCTCAGCGGGGGCTCCCAGGTTGGGGGGAAAAGCAGTAGGTTACCACCGAGGAGGCGAAGAAAGTACGGTGACCGAGAATAGAGGAGGAGAAGACATCTGGGGGCGCAGCCGAGAAAGATGTCTATTATGAAGGAAAAGAGAAAAGTGGAGAAATACTAGATCTCAAAAACCCAAAGAAGGAAGATAAAACGATCGTAAAAAAGAGGCAAGAGATCTTTTAGGGAGGGGGAACACCGAAAAAGGAAAGCAACAAAATGCTCCCGCATCCGTCTGCCTGGGGGAATACGTGCCCTAGAGGGGGGGGGAGAGACAGGGCAAACGCCCCCAAGAGCTCGACGTGTCGGAGGCACGAGAGGGCGCGCATCGTGACTCGCGCGTGGGGTCTGGGGTCTACTAGTGAGAAGCGGGGGGGGGGAGTAATACAGTCTACTGAAAGGCTCGTCGGGGAAATGAAAACCTGCGGGGGGACACAAAAAGAACCCAGACCTTCAAATAGACCTGAATGCCTGAAAGACGGTGATCCAGAATATGATTGAGTCGGGGGGGTAGGGGAAGGTCCTGTTCCCGGCTTCCATAAGGGACAGTCGTCGACCGGCTCGAAGCGGCCCGAACATCGGACCGCAACGCCCCCGTCGTCTATACTAAACAGAAGCGCTTTAACCGAGAGGTCGTTGATCTGCCAGAAGGGGTCCATCCTAAAAACAAGGTTGGTCACCGATCGAGTCTCATCACCTCTCCTAGACCCTCAGCTCAAGGAGGAGCTAACCTCCCTTGATATGAAAGGAGAGAGCGGGTCGAATGCCCTTTTTAGGCTTCAAAAGGGTGGTCTACAAGAAGCTGTCAAAAGGGCACCCGCCAAGTGCTATCAAAAATGAGGGGATTGCTTGGCGCACCAAAAGCTAAAAGGATCGCTGAACTCCAAATCCATTCCTTCGATGTACCGGCGCCAAGACTGGAGCTGGGGGGGGATAGGGTAACTAAAGAGTCCGAAAAGGGCAACTCTTTGTGTTCTCTTCTCGAATCACCTTCGCCGTCCGGCAAAAAGCTTGAAAGATTCTCGGTTTGAAACGTTCCGGGAGGATGGAGCCCTTGAAGATGCAGAGGTTGGTGTTCTCCGCCGATCTCTGGATAAAAGGGAAAAGGCGTGAACGAAGGGGGAAGTCAAAAAGACTTTTGTTTGGGCCAGGGGCACGAGGCGGCTGAAGGTGTGCAAGCTTGCCCAGCACGGGTCTAGGGGGGAGCCCCTATCTAAGGTTCCCATAGAGGGCGAGGGGGGGACGGCGCATTGTCGGACTCACCTGGTCGACATCCGAGCTCACAAAAAAGGAGGGGGTATGAAAATATGAGTTCGACTCTTTGAGCCGTACAGGAAGGAAGCGAATTAAGCAGCCTATGAAAAGTGTGAAAGGGTGTCTTCGCCCCCCAATCCGTAACAGAGGTGTTCAACGCGGGGAAAATTAGAAAGCTCAACGCTAGGACTACAACATTATAAAGAGAAACTGGACTTCTCACCCCGGATAGACCCAGAAATTGAGTGGGCGGCTACCAAATAAATCAAGTCATCAAAGAGGCCTACCGAAAACGGCAGACGAAAATAGACTTTCTTGCAAATAGCCTGGGGAGGGTCCACACCAAAGTCCGCTAAAAAACGGTCGCATCGGACAACATCCTCACCCTCGTATGGAAAGCCAGGTGCTAATGCATGGCGCGAGAGAGGGTTTCTCTACTTGGGAATGGGTAGGAAGGTCGAAACCTAGACTACCGTAGATAGAGGACCGTGGAGTTGTGGATGGTGAGACAACAACACGAAGGCCGACAAAGGTAAAGGGTCTTCCTCTTAACGCTCCTGGAATTCAAGTTATTTTCAGGGGAGAGTGTCTATGGAAAACATTTAGAGTCCTCCCTTTTCGAGGCCTACCTGGGGGCACTAATAAACCCTGGTAATTGGAAGTAGAGGCTGGCTGCGGGGAGAGAAGGGGGAACCTCTGCGAGAGGGGGGAGTTCTTTTACTTGCAAGAGGGGGACATCTTGGGAGGGGGAGCAATCGGTTAGTAAACTTGGGAGGCAAGTCCCCGAAAGACGAAACGAAAAAAAAAAAAAAAAAAAATCAACCAAACAAGCCACAAACCCGAACAAAAAACCGAAAACCCACCAAAGAAGGGAAAAAGCCACAAAAACACCCAGGTCTGGAACAGAGAAACCCCCGGCGAAGCCCACCCCCCCCCCTCTGCCCTGGCAATCTTCTGTCCTAGGCAGGGCATAGTCAGGGCGGGAGGGGGACGCAGGAACATGGCAATGTTTTTCTTCGACGAGGAAATTCTTGGACGCAGGTATGAAATTCTTCGGGACTGAGTAAGCAACATCTCTTCCAGCGCAGAGCAACTCACGCACACGCGCCGAAATCCTGGGAGACGGGCCGTTGCGGTAAGGAAAAGGGAAGGGCGAAAGGGGGGGGAAAACCGCGTAGGGGGCAAGCAGGTAAGCGCGGGTTCGCTTTACCTCGAGGGTCGATTAAAAACTACGTCAGAAAGTCAAAAAAAAGGAGAACGAACGCGTTTGGAGTATCCTGAAGAGGGCAGGAGGCGAAAGGGGATTATCAAGAGAGGAAGAGAGACGAGAAAATAAGGGCATCAGCTTATAGATCAACAAACGAGGGGGCGGAAGAAGGGCCGAGAAGGATCTCTCAGTGCGAAAAGGGGTCTACACTGTCGTTAAAGGGCAGCCGTAGGATACGACTGAGGAAAAACGATGCCCTTCGAAACGATGAGGGGGGCACGAAAGGGAGGGCTGTCTCACCAGAGGTACATTGAACGAAGGACGCATGGGAAGTTATCCTTATTTGAAGCTGAGAAGAACGCCTCAGAAGATAGCGAAAAATAAAGGAGGGCCGGCCAAGAAAGATATGGCCGTCTCCGTGCACCCGGTTTGGAATGTCTACCTTGCTAAAAGCTGCGACGTGCCCTAAAGACTGTAAGAAACTAGGGAGAGATAGGGGGGAGCTCTCTCGACAAAGAGAAAGCAGGACGATCGATGACTCGGGGTCGTGCAGAAAAATGGGACATAGGGGAAGGGGGACTGGGAGTGCTCCTATACAGTCGCGAGGAGGCAAAAACCACTGATCGGCCCCAACAAGAAACACTTCTAAGGCCGAAAAGGGGGACAGAAGTTATGGAAGAAAGAAAAAAGGAAAAACTGCTCGCAGAAGAAGTCGCGTGTCCAAAACGGGGAAAGCGCGAGTCCGGGGAACAGACAGAAGGACGTTTCTCGACGAAGAGAGGGGCAAAGACAAGGAACCTCTAACACTCGGTGAAAAACTCAAGCGCCGGGTCGGGGGAAGGAAAAAGGAACATCGCAAACACCCGCGCAGAGGGCCATCGGGACCGCTATAAAAAAACCGCAGACGCGTCGAAGCGGAAGGAGACCTCTATGATAGACTCGAGAGGAAGGAGCATGACGTGCCGTCAAAGGGCGAAACATCAAAGTCCAGCAGGGTCTCTCCTCCAAATAATGGAAAAAAAAAGTCAAGAGGAGGACAGAGGGCCGGGTCGGATTGCTCGAACCTGAGCGTTTAAAGAAGCGAATCGAATTACGGATGTGGGAGGGGTCACCGTAAGAACAGGGTCTGAGGGCTAAGCAGCGACCTGCTTGTGGACGGCTCTGCCAGGAAAGATTACGGGGGGACGTAGCGGATCCGTGCGAGACGGGCCGGGTATGCGAGGAACCGACGGGGAACTCCGAATTCTTGCAGAAGGAACGAGGGGAAGCGAACACGCAAGGGGTCGTTGGGAAGGGATCGAGGGAGCCAAGGCGTGTGCAGGCAAAAAATAACCACAAAAAGAAAGGCGCTCGAGCCAGCGAAAAGAACATTCGTCTCGACGAGAACTGGGTCGGGAGGGGCTAGTGAAAAAAGAGTGCCCGTTTGGCAAGAAAGTATCCCCAGGGGGAAAACGACGTGCGGAATGTCGGGGGGAGTGTTCTTTAGCAAAAAGGAATGGAAAAACACGCTCCCGAGGGAGAGAGCGAGGAGCGCGCGAGGATCCTCTTGAGGGTGGGGGGGAGGGGTCTGCTGGGGCCGATGAAAAAAGTGCCGAGTCGTCACGGTGACGTCTGCGTCAGGAAAAGGAAAAACCGCTGCTCTTGGGGCCTCATTCTGAGAAAACATGAGAGAAAGTATAAGTCGCTTAGTGGCTTTCCGATAAACCAGGAACCGTAGGTGCTTTATCTAAAAAAAAAAAAAAAAGGAAGCAGTATGAAAACCATCAGAGAAATCAAAACGTTGAAAAGAGAGAGATTGAGAGATGGGGTAAGAAAGCAATTTTGGCGGTCTTCAAAAAGAAGGAGTTTACGGGTGCTCCGAGGGAAACAGTCATGCTTCTAGAGCTAAGAAGAAGGAACCTTTGGCGCTTAGCAGAGGAAAGGTCGTGCTCGAAATAACTGGGTGTAAGGCAAGAGACGACGGTCACAGAGTAAAAGGCGGCTACGACACGGAACTCCAATACTACAAGGAACTCAGGGAGGGGTACGAGAGGATTCACTCTCCCTCTCAATCAAGGGCATGGTGCCTGCATGCTCGGGAGAAGAACACCGGGAACAGTCTCCCGGAAGAAACCTTAGGGCTAAGGGAAGGGGGGCCCCGTACAAATCTGAAAGGCAAGAATGAGGAGACCCTCAAACAAGAAAGACTGGATCTCTCCGGAAAAGTAGGAAAGTCTCTCAAAGAAGCTTCTTTCCGGGGGGGGGGAAGCATTGCCGGGCCGGGGGGGAGGAAGGAAGTGACTCTCGAATGTAAAACACAACTAACTCTATCGCTCGGGGGGAAAAAAATTTTCCCTATTGGGTCAGGCTTCTGAAGAAACTTGTGCCCCTAAGGAAGAAAGGAAGAACAACCTTCCCTTAAAAAAAAAACCAGTGGTGTTCGGAAAACTCAACAAAAAGAAATGGCGCGCTAAAGGGACGAGCAAGTCCAACGGTGCAAGATCCACCTCACACGAAGATACTCAAGGTTTTAGAGGAAATTGCCCAATCCCGGCTGAACTAGGCTTGAACTGCTCAGACTCGAGCTCAACATCTCTCCTGACCAAAACGATGAAGCCGAAGGGCTTAAATAGCATGATTATCAGCCGAGGAAAAAAGGGGAGCAAAAAGAAATTCGCAGAAAGAGGTGGCGAGGCATCGAGTGGAGGATTCAAGAAAAGCCTGCGAAGAAAGATTTCTTGTCTAAAATGGGTGGAAATACGGGTTGGAGAGGTTCGCTACATTGGGCGATAATTATCCTGAAAGCGCATTGCCATAATATCAAGAGAGTAGTTCTTGCCCTTAAGGGGAAAAACATCTAAAAGAATCGGGCGCCGTCCTCTTTTCAACGGTGAAACTGTTCACAACCCTGAACTCCCTCAGACACCTGGTCTACTCAGACGGGGGGATACTCTCCCTTGAAACTTGAAAGTAAGTTGCTTCTGCGCGAGGCCCCGGGACTGGTTCTCTCCTTAGGTTTCAGGCCTCTGAGAGAGTGGAAGTGAATGATTAAGGGGGCGAAGGAAGTGCTAAGCCAAGTCGGTCCTGAGCGCGGCAAAAGACCTCGAGCAAAAACCCGATGAAAAAGGTGAAAATGGGGGGTGAAAGGCCCGAGGCGCAACGGAATCGTCAATACCGTGAGTGACGCAAGGCTCGGCGAAAGGAAGGACCCGAGGAGGGAAAGTCTAAGTCGTACATAGCGGAGTCGATCATTTGTTCAAACGCAGGCGAAAGCTAAAAAGGAGAAGGCGGATGCCGAAGATCCCCAGAATGTGGGGAAGATAGGGAAAGGGGGGCGGGATAGAGGGGAGAGTCAACGCCTAGAATGCAGCAAAAGAAAGGTGGGAGGCCGGGTTGAAGGGAGTCGGGGTTAGCGCTCAGGAAAGGGAAGGAAAACGCAGCAGCGGGGAGGGTGCGGCCGATTTTGAAAAGTCTTCAGGACAGAATGCCAAGTAAAGGAAAGTACGGTGACGAGGAGGAATAAAAGCTGGACAATATTCGAGATCGGAATGATCTAGATCAGGAGTTGATCTCTCAGATGAATACCGCACCCACCTTTATGCTAAAATCGATCTCCGAGAAAGTAAGCGACACCGCTCATGACAAGCCGGGATCTAACACCGGGACGGCGCGAGGTCGGAATTATTATCACGGACACCTTCAAAGGGCCCAACATATGGGCCAGCCGGCGCAAGCCGCGCCAGTAAAAAGAGCCCGACGGGGCGCGCCGTAGAACGCGCGACGGGGGTACGGCGACAGCAAGAAGAAAAGGCGAAGGAAAGTAAAGGAGCTCGCGAAGCGTGCCGGTCGGAGGTATACACTCTACTTTCTAAGGGAGGTTCTGCAAAAGGGAAAACAGAGAAGAAGGAACCTGCTCGGTTAAAAAAAGAGCAAACCTTTCAGGATTTCCCGGGGAAAAAACTCCAAAGCTGCCCCTTTTGAGGAACTAAAGAAGAAATCGCTTTTCTACGGCAGATTGGGGGGACGTGGTGTTGAGGGGAAAGGGGATTCCTTAGGAAAGGTCGAGAGGCCGAGCGCAAAATGGGCCGCCATCTGGGCCTGCAACACCCGGGGTGGGGGCCACCGGCTGGAGAAGAAAAATCTAACTTCGGGATCGTTACCGCAAGCCAACCGGAATCCGATTGTGGGGATCTCGGGAGGAGCGAAGCAGTCCCCGAGGCTCAGAAAAACTATCGCTAGGAGGGAAACTCACCCGGGGGCATCGAGGAAGGCTAGGACGACGGCCAACCAGCTGAAAAAGGAGGCCTTCGGGTTGGGGTGCGAAAAAGCCGATGCCCAAGTCAAGGGAGAAAGCGCCAAGAGGGTAAAGACTCGTAGACACCAAAATCCCCGCACGTCGTGCAAGGAGACGCCCGACCCCGAAAGGGAGATGGGGAAAAGTTCTTCCATAACGGGAGAAGGGAAAATTAAGCCCGAATCGAGACGCAAAAAGAAAAACAAAAGGGGGGAGAAAGAAAAAAGCTGGGGGGGTTTGGAAGAAGATCGAAACCTTTTTTCTGCCGAGGAAAAAAAAAGAGCGGCGATCGCCGTGGTTGTGAAGGGCCGTACATGCCGGAGGAGTATATTCAGAAAATTCATAGGGGGGGCATGCCCATCTCAGTCTCAATAAAGTGGGAAAAGCCGAACCTGTTGATGATAAGGTGGGTTGAAGGGGGGGGTGAAGCGCAGGGAAAAATTCCCGTTTCCCAAATCGCTGAGGAGTGGGGTTCTTCCCTAATGTGCACTGTTGATTATCTGCGCAGGTTTAGAAAGAATAAGACGCTTCCCTGCACTGAAGGGAGAACCAGCGGCCGAGGGCGCATAAAAGAAAAAAACGGGGGGATAAAGATAGATGGCGAAAAAAGAGTATCTTGGACAGAAGGAAAAAAAAAGGCTGATTTTAACTCAGGCCCCCAGAAAGGAAGACACAAAATACTCGACCATCGGTTGGGAAATTAAGACCTCAGCCTCGTCCAAGTAATCCACACGCATCACGGGACTGGGAAGGAAAGAAAGGATTTCCGTAGGACATAGAAAGAGTTGGAAAACAACTCTGAACATCTTAAAATGGGAAGACATCCTCGGACCTAGACCGGACAAACCCTGCGAGTCCAAGGGCACTTTCTTTCCCCGGAAAAAGGAGAAGAGTAAAAAACCCGTCCGATGGCGGGCCGAGGGCTTGACAGGAGCCGAAGGAAAAAAAAGGGGGAAGACCGCGAAGGCAGCGTGCGGAAAGGGGGGATCAAGATTGATTTTTTCGAAAGGGGGAAAGAAAAGATCTACTAACCTCTCGTAGACCTGGACGTGTTGTTCGAATGAGGCAGCGTCGCAAAACAAGGCCTAAAGGGGTCAAGAGGGAGGGGTCAAATCGGAAAAATCCCGGACGGAGATTCCTTTTCAGTTGAGAGAGGAGGAAGCGGGCGGGGGGGAAGGGGGGCGCGTCGATCCTGTCTAGAAAGTACCGGATGGTCATGAGGCTGCATCACGGAAAACCGGTGACTGACGCTTCCGCTGAGGGAAGAAAAGGGGGAAATTCGGCGGGCCCGATGGTCGTCAGCGGAAGGGAGCATCGTAGAAAGGAACGAGACCTACTGAATCCGGGGCAACTACCGAACCACGAAGGCTGCGCCTGATAAAAGGAGGAGGCAGAATGCTTTCTGTCCTCAGGGGGAAAAACCTTGTCGAGGGGGTAAGAGAAAAGCCGCCCTTTTTCAGCACGACGAGAAGGAAGCTTTCAAAAGGAAACTAAAAGCTGCTCGCCGATTCGAGAAAACACGCGCGGCACGGCAGGGGAGGCGAAGATCATGACGGTATGCGACACCGGTCGAGCTTTGGTGTTACTGGAGGGGGGGAACGGCGTCGGGCCTCGTGTTGAAGGTCTAGGATTCTCTGAGTATACACAGGGGGGTTAGCGGGGGGGAGTGTTACGGATACGCACCACGAATGAGAAAAGAGAAGACGGACTCCCGGGTTGCTGATCCGTTTGGGGCGATGCGCTTATCTGGGGGACTAGATGGCAGAGACCTTACATGTCTCGGGGAAGGAAAAGGGATAGATCATAGGGGAGAGATGAATCAGGCCAGAATATAGAAAAAAGAGAGCCTATGCACGTGCACAAGTACGGGGACGGCCTCTCGTGAGGGAAAAGACTGTCGTTAAACGTTCCCGTCGAAAGGGTGGCGACTGTGCCTCTGAGAGCACCCTAGGACTGTGAAAAGACGGCGAAGACGAAATGGGGTGATCCGGATGACTCAGTAAAAAAAGGATCCCAACTCCTCCTAGTGATCAAAAAAAAAAGGTTGACGAAGTCATCCACTTACTCGCGAGACCCAGTCGGAGGTCCTGGCAGGTTGAGAACGCGACAGACCGACCTCTAGAGGTGTCAAACGTGCCTAACTCAAAGTGGGGAGATACTGGACTAGCTCGATGACGGGAGTACACCCCTGAGAGATCGGGGAAGGCTGATAGTGCTCAAAACCGCCGGAAATTCTTCTCAAAGGTTGGCGGGGGAACTCAAGCGCCGAGGTTGCGTCTCAATAGAGAAAGACATGGCCCTCTAAAGAAAAAAGAGCCGACGACTACTTATCAGAAGATCACTCCACTTAAATAAGTGAGGGGAAGGAAAAAATTGTCGAGGGAGCGGGTCGGAGTCGAGGGCGTAGAGAGGGAGGGTGACGCAAGGATTCCAACAGTTTACGAAACGCTTACGTGCGCGAAACTTCGCGGGAAAAGAAAAAAAAAACTGGCCACAGCCCTCTAAAAGGAGGCGAAAAACAGCGCCGGATCCTGATCAGGAAGACCCAGGACAGAGGAAGACAACCCTCTCGTCATCAGGCCTAGAAAGACCGCGAACACAGACTAGTCCCCCTGAGCAGGGCCTAAAATCTACTAGAGAAGGGCCAGGAGCTGCCGGCAGGAAATGGCCACTGCGTATCGATCGGGAATCAAACTCAGAGGGGATGATCGGAACGACTTCGGCTTCATCAAAGGGAAAGGGGGATCAATATTCTGGAGGTAGGACGAGGTTGAAAAGCCTACGACGAGCAGTACTGTATTTTTGGCAAAACAGAGTCAACGCGTAATTCTGAATTTTAGGGGGGAAAATGTCCCCTAGAATGAGCTGGAAGGGCTCTTCCTCTATCGAAGAGAGGGGTGCGTTCTAGCATTACGCTGACAGGAAAATACTGGCCGGGGTCTTCAGATTCCAACATTGAGAAAAGGAGAAGAGGGCCAGCAGTCGGCAAGCCAGTCGGGAAAATGCTCCACGCATCTGGGGAGGGGGTCATTGGGGTAGGTTATCGCCTTTAGCGTTCGAAAGGGTGAGGGAGTGGGACACCGGCTTCACACTTACCCCAACGAACGATACTCTCGGCGGGGACGGAAAAGGTATCGGAGGGACTTCTAAGGAGGAAGACAAATAATTATCTGGGAACTTGGGACGAGGGTTCTTCTCATCGGAGGCCAGAGGTGTCTATACTTTTCCCCTGGTAAAAACTTTTCGCGGGTCTGAGGGGAAAGGGGGGGGGGCTGCTAACCTAGCACATGAGAAAGAGGACACACTGGCTCCCGATTTAGGAGAAAGGAAAGACCTCTCTGGGAGGCGGCGGTCGCGGGTGAGTTTTCAAGGGGAAAGTGAAGTCTTTCTGGAGGTAGAGGACTTCAGCACGGTGACCGCTTCTGGTCTGGGGACAGGGAAACCCCGCTTCTTTATCTCGAGGCTACGCATCGGAATGAGGGAGGCGAAATAAGAAGGAGAATTATCTCTAGTCCCTAAAGTAAAGATCGAACCCCGGACTCTCCTCTCGCGAGAAAAATGCCAACATTTCCTCCTTAAACAAGCGCATATATCGAAACCACACCGATTAAGATTAAATGGGGAGGGTCTTAAAATAGTCTTCATGGTGTCAGGATTAAAAATACAGCCTCTATAATTATTGGGGGATTAAGAGAAAGCCACTCATTCGGCTGACAAGCGGCCTTCTCTCCCGGCCTTTGGGGGGGAGAGGAGGGGAAGAGTCAAATTGGGAATCTCAGGGGGAAGAAAAGTGGGGGGCGCCACGGGCACATACTACGGGCAAAGAAAAGACGGCGACTACCTCTGAAAGACAACTCCCAGACCCCCTACCAAAAAAGGAATCCTATCGTCCGGAGTAACTTGAACTCTCCCTAACCGTCTTTTCTCCATGGTTTCATCTGGCAAACGAAACGGCTCTTTGCTCTGGCGAACAGACCGTGCACCTTCCTCCCCTAAGGCTACACGGTATGCCATTTCATCAAAGAATCCTCTGCAGAGGAAGGGAAAACTACCAACCATAATAGGGTATCTCTCCGAGTGCGCTAAATAAACTGAGAAGAAATCTTGAAGTGGTGTGGGAACTCGGGGGGAAGGCCGCAGAAGTGCACTACGGGGGGATAGCAGGGATCCAGGAGACGAAACTAAAACTTCCGCTTCATTGGAGAATGAAAAGAGGGGGGGACTACTGGATGCCAGAAAGGGGGGGAGCACGTCCTCCATCAATCAACCCCTTCTCTTGGAACCCGCGCAGGTTAAGGAGTCGTAACCTCACCACTCGGGAAAGATTCACTCTCGCTTAAGGAAATCCCTCTAAAAAAAGAAAGGGAGATTGACCTATTCACCGGGTACGTGAAGTACTCCGGGTTCCAGCGCGTTGCAACCAATCCCGGATGGGAAAGGGAGGCGGCTTCAAAAACGTATCGGAGCATCCGAGCCGAGGATCCTCCGGGCCGGTCGAATCACCGAGTCTTGGAGAAGGAATCCGAGGAGTATGGCGATAGGGAGAGAAGGCAGCTCAGCACTACATCTCGAAGGGTTGATATCACTATGAATGGGGGGGATCAAAAAGACTGCGGGACGAAGAGGAGGGACGTGAGGCTAGGAGGGGATTTAAAGAGGGTTGGAGAGAGGTAAGTAAAAGGGTTCCCGGCGAAAACAGGAAGACCGGCTTGTGTCAGGACCCGAGGAGGGGAACTAGTGGCGGGGAAAAGTCGAATGACCAACGCGGGAGAAGTTAACTTCTCTCAAACGGGAAAAGGTCCACGGGGGAGTCTCATGAGTCACCCAAAAGCCTCATATAAGAGGAAAAAAAAAAACTGAACCTAACCGAAGAATTTAATGGAGCCGGGATTCCTTTTGCGGCTGCAATAGTGAGAATAAGCTAGTCGGGGCCGGGGGGGGTGGGGGCGGGGAGTCGGAAAAAAAAGAGGGGGGGGGGGGGTGTGGGGGGGGGAGCCTTATTAAAGGTGGATCTCCTCCACCTCTTACGTCGGAAGGGGAAAAAAAATCACCTCAGAAGGGGGAGAAGTATGTTTGTGTAGAAAGTCAGAAACTATGTCCTCTAAGTGTAGGAACGTGGGAGGGAGACGCACGATGTAGTCTCTTGATACTCCGAGGTTCGGGCCAATCTACACAGGAAAGAAGGGTGAATAGAGGGTGCAGTGGGAACCTGGATCTAACTTACTGGAGGGAGGGGTATGAAGTGGATGCATTATCGCCGCAGAAGGGGGGGCGCCTCACGTCGGGTGGAGAGGGGGTCTGCTTAAGTCATTCAACTCCTTGACTTAAAAGAAAAAAAATCGTCTTCAAGTTCAATAGTTTATCGCCTCGGGCCTCAGGCACAGTCAGAGCAGCAGAGAGGGTGTTCAGGGAAAGAAAGGGAAAGTTTAAATTATTAGAAAAGCAAAATCCACGAAGGAGTCCCAGACGACTGGTGGCTTCTTCATAGGGTCTAGGATCCTCGTGGCCTAAGGATAGGAACGGACCTCGTAGTTGATCTAATGAAAAGGGAACCCGGGGGGAAAAGGGGTAATCTGTATCATCTAAAAAGATCCATGGGAGAAACAGCGACAAAAAACTGAAGGATAAAAAACGCCTTTCTCGGAACAGCGGAAGGAGGGAAAGTGTCTTGGATTAGGGGGAAAAAAAAGACACCTCCCAAAATCGAGGGGAAAACGCAAATCGCCTTGACGCGTGCCGAACTTTGCGCGTCCGCAACCGCTCTCGGTTGCGAAAAGCAGCTCGCCTCTCTAAGGGGGGAAAGGCGTCGCTCGCGGGGGGCTGCGAGGCTGAATAGTAGTCATCGAGGTGAGTCCACGGATTCTAACCGGAGAATAAAATAATACGGCTTCTTCTCCTGGAAAAAAGACCCCCATGTCAAACCTTTGACGATACCGATAGAAGACTCGGACCTCATCATAGGGTTGGTAGGTGTCGTGGAAGTTGCCTGAAGAGGGGAAGGTACTGAGGTTGACATGGAGGCCAGGTAAGCATCGCCCGAATCGCCGCCCTTTTCCAAGGTTGAGAAAACGAAGCGTCTTCACTTCGTTATCAATAGCGCCTCCTCCTTAAACGGTGTATAGCAGGCTCGGGAAGGACCCGCCCCAACTCCTCGAGAAAAGGAAAAGGGAAACGTCTCTACTCCTTGCCTGCAAAGGAAGAGGTGAGAAATATCTTTGAGTCAAAACTTAACCCCGGTGGCCTTCTGGTTGTGGTCTACGCAGGTCAAAAAACCCCCGTCCAGACTCGTAGAAAAGGACGAGGAATCTCGGACCCCACAAAGAAACTCTGCTACACCGTCGCGAACATCTCAGCCAGAAGGATCGAAAAGCGCCATCTCGGGCGATAGGCGCATGTCAAGAACCGAGCCCGCCGCAAAAAAATGGAATCACTTGGACTCGGAGAATCAACCTGTTTGAGCCCTTCCAGATCAGGGGTCGATCGCCGGGTTGTGGGAAAAGGGGAAAAAGCGAGGCCAAAAGATGTCGGGGCCTTGCAGGATTGCCGAGTTGGGTCCATCGATCTGAAAATAAGACGGCCGGCTGAACCGGAGGTCCTTTTGTCCGGGGAACACGGACGCAGAAAAACGTTGCCCAAGCCGTGGTCGAAGGAGGGGTCTCCCTATGGGGGGGGGGGTTCATAGTACTCCTTGGGGAGGGAAAAAACATTCCTGCTCTCATGAACGGCAAATTGGGAAGAGGCACTCTCTCACAAAACGGAGGAGGGTAATCTCCTCGTTTGCCGGTCAGGCAGAGAAGTAAGACCCGGCTCAAAGGAAAGTACAGGGGGGGGGGGGGGGGGGGGGTTAAAAAAATCGTGCGCCACCCAAAGAGCACAAAAGGGGGACCCTGATAACTGCAGGCAACACGGCCTCAAAACCAGGTCTTATCACGCGATTCGAAGGGGGGGAAAAGAGAGGGCTATTGGGGGCTCACCAACTCGGACATCATGCCTAAGGACATCAAAGGGGAAGACGGGACAAAGAACGTAGAAGAGCGATCTACTTTGCGTAAACGTGATCGCCGATAGCGGCAAAACCCAGGGAGTAACGGGGGCCAAAGGGCGTGACATGCGCCTACGCCCGAGATGGGCGCGCGCGGAGTGAAGGGGGCGGGGAATTTCAGACGTGTCTCGACGAGTAGGTGTGGAGACCTAGAAAGGATAACCGAGTGCGGCCGCGCTACCTACGGGGGGGGGAGTTCAAAAAAAAAGAAAAATGCCTACCCTGTGGTTCAAGCTGTCGAAGCGGCTAAAGCTGTCCGGAATTCAGGTAGAGGTCTCGATCGAGAACCGAGGCGGGTCTAAGTAGCCGCCGCAGGGGAAGGTCAGGGGAAAGGCTAGATCACACCGTTTTGATGAGAACTTGACGTTCCTAGAGAAGCGGGAAGGACCCCCAATGAGTGGAGGTCGATGTGCACCGGGATGCCGGCCCGAGGGGAACTCAAAAGGGAGCGCCGCGGTCGACCAGACTGGAAGAAGACTTCAAAAAACCAACGACCCTAAAAAGGGCTGAAGAACCTGCGGGGGGGAGGGAATTCGCCTCGAACATTGGGCCGACCTGGGGGGATGGGGGGCGTCGGAACGCGAAAGGTGTCAGTGTCATCTGAAAAGTGAGCCGCGCCGATGGGTAAGCACCGCAGATCGACGAAAGGAGGAGACATAACCCTCCTCGCTACTCCTGGGAGGTATATCTAGCAAAAGTGCGGTTCGCCAAATTCGGGGTAGGGAGGGAATCGAGGGACTGGATTCTTCGGCACGCTGGGGGGAAAGGAGCGGAGCGTATTAAAAAAGAGGGAGGGTTATGTGAGGTGTCGTGCACTACGCTGGAACGCTCCTGCGAAAAGGGACGATCCGTTGCTGAAAGAGTGGGTCGCTCTCTAGCTAGGATCTCAGGAGCTCGAGCACGTACAAGATTCAAGAAGCGAGAGATAACACTGGGGGGGGGGTGGGGGGGGGGGGAAAAGGGGTTCTGATCAAAGTCCGAGGTGGGGATCCTATTCGCGAAAAGAAAGTCAAAATTGTCTGGAACTGTAAGAGAGTGCTGAAGAACGGGCCGGGCAACGTGAACAGCCCCGTGACACCGAAGCTTCGAGGGATCGAGGCAATCGCCCACGAGAGCATGGAAGCGGCGACGAAAATTTGGAGGGGGGAAAAAGGACCGGAGTTGACTCTGAACTCGACGACGATAAAAGAAAGGATTGCTACCGCGAGCGGAGCATCTCACTCAAAACCGACGCGCCGGGGTCGTCCGGGGGGGGAAATCTCCTACGACGACGACAAAAAAAGACTTGGCAGCACGGCCGACTCACGGGAGGAAAAAGCTGCTATCTGGCTCTCCCCCGGGAACGAGCGGAGGAAACTCTTTCAGGAGAGGAAAAAAAACCACAATGGATCACGCTGGCGGCTAGGGGGTGGCTTTGCGCAAGAGAAAGTATTTGAAGGAGCTCCATGCTCGAAAAAGACATGGAAAATATGGACAGAACCCAGGAAACGACTACTCGTCCGAACCGAAACGGAAAAAACGGCGTACCAGGGAACTGGGAGTATAGGTCGGGGCAATGAGGGGAACGGGTCTCGCGAGCAGGGGGGTTAAGCAGGATCTCCACATGAAAGCCTAGTGCACAAAGTTCGCTTTCAGGCAAGAAAAGGGAAAGCCCCTACAAGCGTAAGGACACCAGAGCGTCCGATCAGGAGAACCACCGCAGCGGAAGAGACAACACGCTAGACCATCGTCCATCGGAAGACTCCGAACGCCGCAGACGCATCGCGGGACCATGAAAATCTCTCGAGTCTCGCCCCCGAAGCCGTCGCATGTCGTAAGGGGAAAAAGGAAGATCTTCGACCTCAGAGTCCTGACCTTCGGCTCATCTCAGGGGGGCGGAGATTGCGACGGAAAATTACGCTGACTTTGAGACCTAATGAGTAGAAGGACACGGTATTTGTTGCAAAGGGGAGATCACAAAGTCGGTGATCTGAAATGGAGGAGTGGAGATCACTCGACCGTCTTACTGTGTCTGGAAGGATAAGAGCCGGCGTGTGGGGACGGTTCCAAAGACTCGGCATCTGATCGTGCCGGGTAGTCCTATTCCCGCCTCGGAACAACCCTATCACGGATGGAAAGAAATACTCGGGAACGCCACGCGCGCAAGGGGAGGTGGGGAAAGTTGTAGGTATCCTGAGAGCCAGGAAGGGCAGGGTCTATTTTGATGTAAGGCACATCAACCTGCCCCCCCTAAACAACCTGACCTAGACTCGAGCCGGACAGAGGGGAGGAATGAGCTCTCTCAGTAGGTTTGGGCTAGTGTCAGGAGGCATTCGAGTGCAGAGTGTGGGAGAACTTGTATAACCCGGTAAAAAAGGAGAATTGCGCGTAAGGGGGGGGGGGGAGAAGAAACCGAGGCCAGCAGAGGCCCCCTGTCGCAAGTTAGGAAAAGAAGCAGAGTAAAGATCGAGGCTTCCGGGGGGCAAGGGGGGGGTTTCCCCCAATTTTGGGGGCGTGAAAAGGTCGTCTCCGTAAGGAACAAGGTGTAGTCTGTCGTCGTGAAAAAAGGGTGAGGAATCGTCTAGCCTGCTGGAAGATCCGCCATGCACTGCATCAAGGAGCGCGGCGCCGCATCTGGGGGGGGAGTGCGAAGGATCAACCCCGGGACCTACGGATGGGAGGGGAGAAGGAAGCCGGACCAAAATTGGCCTAGGAAGAAGAGAACATAAAACAACACAAGGAGGAGGATGAAAAAGAGGGGGGAAACAGGGGTCTCTGCGGCAATGTTTGAAGCGGTCAAGAAATGAATGGGAGGGGGGGGGACTAAGAGGGAAAGCAGGGACATGACGGCGCGACTCGGGAGGCGATGAAAATTTCATGAGAGGGGAGGAAGAGATTCGCCAGCTTAAGAGAGGGGGGGGGGGTTCACTTCAATACTAAACGGTCACCTGGCAGGGAGAAGACAAGCACAGAACCTCCACCACCGAACTCCGAAAACGAAGAAGAGTCAGAAATCGCCCTCTAATACCTCGGGGAAAAGTTCCCGGGGGCACACGGCCTCTCTGGGTTCGACTCAAGAACACCGGGGGGACGCACCTGCATCAACCTCCTACAGGCAGGACTAGCAAATCGAAAATTAAGCCTCGACCGCACGAAACAAGACGCCTGGAGGGATCTCGGAAGGTCGACGGAGAGCTCAAGGATGAAGAGGGGGCTGAGGGTGTGGGTGGTCATTGCAATACCGGCAGGAAAGTACGAAAACGAGGGGGGGGAGCCATCTATCCTCCAACACCGATAAAGAGGGACGTTGTCTATAGGGGCTACAAAAGAAAAGGGAGTCGAAAATCTGGAAAGGAAAAACGTAAAGAAACCTGCCCGTCCGCGAGAACAGGCTGTCGAAAACCAAAAAAACGAAGAAAATAGGACGTCGAAACGACGAGCCCGACCCTACCAGCAGGGTGCGATCTACCGACATCTTTCGAACTGGTTGGGGCCTCGAATTTCCCCAAAATACTTACTGGTCGTCTGAGGTCACTGGCTCCAAGGTCGAGAAGATTAGAAACGAAAGAGGGGGATTCTATTAACGAATTCGCGTGCGGAAAGAGGAGGATCCAAATATAGGAGGAGAAGTGGGACAGCACGACCTGCGCCGAATCTCTGGCGGTTGCTATCAAAGTAGTGTTAAGGGATCGCCCGGAGGGAGGGTGAGGGCTAGCGAACGATGGACGAGGCGTAGATGGCGCTAGCAGGTGTTCTCGGAGAAATGAGGGCGTTCCAAGAAAGGGGTCCCAAAAGGGGGAGGTGGGACCCGAACGGAGAAGGAATTTCGCGAAACGTAACTGAACACTCGTGGAGCTCCCCGTAAAAAAAACCTCGGCGAGCCGAACAGCACCGAAACGAGTAAGCACCTCTCCGAGAAAGTTCCATGCGGGGGATTGAGAGAAGGCGGATTATACCAAATTATCTGAGCTACGATGGTTAGAGGAACCAGTTTGACTTCATTGTGGGGAGACTAAAACATACGGAGAAATTATCGGGAGACCAAAATCACCTAGCACCAGATGTATGGGGTGGGGGGTGATCACTATCAGCCGTCCGTATCGTCAAAGCTTGATGTAGTATGAGAAGCTCTAGGACGTAAAAGCTGGAGTGCTTGGGCAAGAGGAAAAGTCTTCGTCGAATCAGTTATGGAAAAAAAAGGAAAAGCGACGGGTCGGAAAAGATCGCAGTGGATGCGGGGCTATCGCTATCTATCAGGGGGGGCGACGACCGGAGGGGGATACGAGGGACACGTCAAAATCAGGGAATCGAACAGCACAGATCGTCGGCGACCCGGCTCCAGGTGATCTGCAGCGCATAGAGCAGAAAACAGGGGCAAAGGGGGGGTTCGGAGGGCAAAGAACAAAGGAAAGGAGGGGTACACCAGGAGGGAAAGCCAGAACAGTACTGTCCCGGGGGGTGACTGGAAAGATCTAGTCTGCTGTCCGGACAAGGAGTTGATGACATAGGGAAGGAACGGGGGGGCGAGTAGCGGCTCGAGCATCTGAGATTCCTCTTTCGAAGAGGAAATCAGGGATCAGCAACGGGATCGGCCACCTGAGGGCATATTCGAAGTAGTAGCCCGTACACCTCACCCGCCGAAAAGAGCGTGTCTCCTCGCTCATAAGAGAGTTGAGGAACGAGTGCCCGCACGCGGGGGTCATCACCGCCGGAAAAAACAAGAGAGAGTAAGTTCGGAGAAAAGCAGGAGGACGGGTCAGCTCTCTTGATGCATATCGATCGGGGAGTTGGAGGGAAAGTACCGGCGAAAAAGAGCGTCGATGAGAAGCAAGGTCTGCGTAGAAGGGGAAAAACCCCAAAAGGAAAACTGTTTCGAGGACCGCAACTCGCGGCAGTTCTCAAGACTCAGGATGGCGAGGGAAAATTGGTGAAGGGGAATCACTGAAAAGGGGTCTCGTTAGTTTGAGGAAGGCGCTCCAGTAAACTAACCAGAGTGGCCATACGTTCGGAGACGACAAAAAAAAAAGTCGAAAGCTTCGGGATCGGGAACCCAATCGCAAAAATCCGCAGGAAGGTTTATGCGACGGGAACCGCCAAAACAAGACGCTAAGAAATCCTCTCTCCCTCGCCAAAACCGAAGTAGCAAGGCATTCTCAGGAGCGCGCGCGGCCAAACATCTTGACAAAAACCGGGGGGGGAAGCAGTTTTTTGCTAAGTCACCAGCGCACTCCCCCCCTTAAGGGCGCGACCGCGATAATTAGAGAAGAGCAAAAATCCCACCATACCCGAGGCTGAGGCCGGAGGAGTCGGAAAAATTCAAACCTTCGCTTTAGCGCGGCCATCGGGCGCGGGGGAGTAAGGGGACACGCCCGAGCACGACGCAATCGGACGGGTTTTGGGGAAGAAAGGGGGAAGGCACCTTGTTGACCGAAGTCGACGGGAGTCGCACCGGGGTGAGGGGGACCCGGTACAGTCCGGGTATGAAAACGTAAAAAGGGTTAAGCGTTGGAGCACGCTCTCTCGATCCTGATAAGAACGTAAGCCTACCTTGAACTGGGGGAGGGCACGCGGGGCGGGGGATGGAGGGCCCGCTTTCCTCCTCTGCGATGGGGGGGCGGCCGATCTTTCACTTGGTTCTATCTGCAGGGCGTCCGGCGAAACTTTAGCCTTACGCGACCAGAGGGGAG
>Ga0179593_1590514_pt1 | contig 20378 bp, 20 predicted proteins | sample CZODoug2_1_08_16_FD_185931 | JGI IMG/M metagenome (GOLD analysis project Ga0179593, IMG submission 185931) | Vadose zone soil fungal communities from Angelo Coast Range Reserve, California, USA - CZODoug2_1_08_16fungal (PacBio error correction) | ecosystem: Environmental > Terrestrial > Soil >...
AGTTATTCCACCTGGCCAGAGAGCGGGGGGGAGGGAGCTTGAGGTCTGGAGGGTTTCTAGGACAAAACTGCCGATACGGAGAGGGGAATGCAACACAAAGTGCCGTGGAAAAGGGAAAAAAGAATACCCCGAAGGTGACTAAAGAAAAACAGGACTATCTGGCAAAAATAGTGGGCATGATGGAGAACGAGTCGCTATTTCGGGCTGGACTTGTGTGAAATGGGGGTGGTACCTTATGTGCAGAGGAATCACATCCCAAAAGGCCCTAGGGAACAGATATTTGGAAGGTAAGAGACGTAGGTCGGGTCCACTAACAAAAAGGGCTCCACATCGGGGAGGAAGGCGTTCCCTGACATTATGGGAAACGGGGGGGGTTTCTCAGGCAGTCGTAACCGAAAGAGACTAAGATAAGATGGGCAGCCTATCTTTTCCATCATCCTGAAAAAATCAATGGATTGCTAAATGAGGAAACATCAGGCGGGGGCAAATGCTAGGGGAGGAGGAGATATTAAAAACTCAACGACGGAAACAGATTAGCGGTCTCGTCAGGAGAACTTCCATTCACTGGGGGGGAAGACGCGTCGGAAAGAGGGACTGGACAGGGAAAACGGAGCCAACGTCCTAGCATTCAACCCAGATCCAATCGACGGGCCTCGGACGGAAACAAAAGCCGCGATATCAGAGAGCCGAGAATGGATTCCATGCTGGAGGGGACCGTGGTCGGGGGGGAGAAACGCACTCAGCGCAAGGGAACGTCATCAGGCAGAAAAACAGAGGGGCAATTCGACTTATGTCGAACACAGAGTTTGAAAGGGCGTTGGGGGAGAAAGGAATGGCCATCATGAATTCTAGGGTCACAGGGTGTGACGACAAAGGGGAGGGAAGAAAGGTCAAGGGAAAGAAGCGCCTATCCGATCGAAGATCATAAGAAAGGGGACTTTGTCTGGACGCCGGGAACCATCCGAGAGGGGTTTCGAAGCGAGAAGGAGGGGAATACGTCGGCATAAAAAATGGTACATCCCAGACTCCGACACACAACCAAAAGTGCGCCGCGAGGACGATACATCGCACGCGGTCCTGGCATACGGGGCTAGTGGGCGCAGGAAGGTACAAAACTCGGGTAGCAAAACACTGAGCCAGGCGATACAATAGGAAAAAGAAGCTACATATCTGTTGCCGACAGGACGCCAGAGAAGACAGCAGGGGAACTTGTTGACTGCCGTTGAAGAAGGCGAGGGGAAAAGGATCGACGATTCAAGACCGGCTAGGGGAAGGAACCCCCCTCAATTAAACGGAAGGTAGAGGGCGCACAAGTTCAGAGCCGACAACAGGGGCAGTGCCATAGCAAGACTGCACCGATTAAAAGTGTCAAGGAGAAACCAATATCATCCGGAGTAGTAATCATAACATCGAATCTAATTTTGAGGAGAGGGAGGACCGGCGGAGGAGTAATCAAAAGAGAGGAAAAAGGCAGAAGATGACATCGCTACATCTGATTCAGTAAAACATGCCACCGCCGAAGAACGGGGGAGCAGAAGGGAAATTAGGAGGAGCGGAGGGGACCGGCGAATTAAAAAACTCATTGGGAGGCGTGCGGTTGAGTGTGAATTGACGGGGGGATTATAACCCACCATGCAGGACACTAGTTCTTCACAATCACCGAGAGAGCGGTAGAGGGGACAATCCGTTCATGAGGAAGTGCCATGTAAAGACTCAAGGGAAGGAAGGCTATGGAAACAAAGTCTCGCAGAAGCACTCAAAGACCGACATCAGAAGAAAGAAAGTTGAAACAGGACGGCAAAACACAGAACAACTAATAGAAACTCGATCCCAGGGTACTGAGGGGCACTAGGTTATGCCCCAGAAGGGGGGGAGCGAAAAGGTTAGAGATCTTGGTAACGGAAAACAACAGACTCACACCGAATATGGTCAATACGGCTATGGGAAGGACAAAGACCAGCAAGAGACTCTCATAAACACAAAAAGATGATGCAAGGAGAAAAAGGGGGGGGGGGAAAGAATAGGGGTGGGTGGAACGCCCATATTGTACGGGACCACCGAGGCAACGAAAAGAGGATATCACGTTGACGCACTCTAACCGCGAAAAAATTGCGCGAAAGGGAAATTCGGAATAAGACCTCCGGCAAGCGAGCAGGTAGGGAGGGGAGAAAGGGGAAGATGTGGAATTGTTGAAAAAGAAAACCGAGTCAAAAGGCGGAAATCTCTATTGGGGCATCGCAAAGGGGCCCGAGGCGAGATACTGGGGGAAGAAAACAGAGAGCACTCCATTAAAGCACGCTCAGACATGACAGAAAAAATTGACAACGACCACCTCGCCTCAGCGCACAAAAACACCTCGTTACAAATCCGGCGCACCAAGAAAAAGAATCCAGGTGGGATGGAGGAAAAATCAGGTCTGAAAGGAAGGCCGGAAAACAGCACAAATGTCGTGTGACTAGGAAGGGGGGGGACAGGAGGACGCAGACAAAGATAGCGACAACATTAAGCCTATGAGTCGAAAGAATCGGAAGGAAGCGCCGAGGGAACAGAGAAGTCGTCTATCAGCGAGAGAACAAAAAAACGAAACAAAGCAATTATTCAAAACACAAGTCAAACGGGGGAGAAGACGCGACGAAATCCGGCAGCACAGGAAAAAGGAAGTCTTAGAAATCAGTGGAAGGCAGAGGGGGTCGCGGTCGCTGACGAACAAGGTGGAATTGCACTATAAAAGGAGTAAAAGATTTTTCACATGCAGCAAGGGGGACCACACTGATAAAGCTGCTCGCCGCTGGAAGCCACAAGGGGCAAAACTAGGAGAAAGACGGCGCGAGAGGAAAAGGGTGTTCGATCGTGAATCCTGGAGCAAGACCATTCTCACCCTTAGGAAACGGACAAGTTAGCGCCACTGATCCTGAGTTCCGAGAGACAAGAAGGGAGAAAAATGCGCCCTGAGGAAGCGAGGGGTGAAGGTAGCGGGGCTGAAGAAATGGGGTAGGAACGGGCGGAAGTGCTGCAGACACACCAACCCAGGACCCTCTCAACCCGGGGAGACCACACACGGAGTAAGGGGCAAGAAAAAGTTCTTGATAGGGAGAGGAAGTGAGGGGGAAGGAACCAAACTGGAAAAGACGATCAACACCGTTGCCTAGCACATTACATGGGCATCGGATGGCAAAGAGCCGCACCAAAAAAGCCACTGTTAAGAACAGGGTGTTTCGAAAAAGGATGCCTGGCGTACGAAAGAGGAAAAAAGCTCTTCGATAGACCTGCAGGCACGGAAAGTATGAAAGTTGTCCCCGGCACGAGAACAAGCATGACGAACGGGGGCAAGGAGAGAACGGAGTGCATCAAAGCGGGTTTGCTGAGAAAACGAGCAATGAAGGAGGTAACGAGAGCTCACGGTGGAGAACCGGGAAATCAGAGAGAAGCACAATAAGTACAGTGACGTTGCCGGTGCAGAGCAGAATATGAAAGGATGCGGCACCGAGAGCTACCCGACAAAAAAGCAAACACTGAAGGGGAATACGAAAAAAGAGGTCAGGGAGGAAGGACCAATGAGCTTCATTCGAGCAGAAAGATACGAATACGGAGGGCAAAAACGGTGCAAAAGCCGGTGCATTTACGGCCACACATGAGGGGTGGCGGGACAAAAAGTAAAAGCATAGGTGACGGCAGGGAACGATCAGTAAAGAGGGAAAAAGTGGCCAATCCGAGAAGAGAGACTTGGGGAATGTGCAAGCCGCTATCAGCAACAAACCAAAAAAAAGAAAGAAAGTCACACCGGGAGATAGAAAAAGTCCATCGTCATTTAACGATGTACGGAAGCGTGGGAAGGGAAAAAAGGGCTTGGTTTACAACGGGAGATTTGTAAAATCATGCTTTGTCTTTATACCAAAGAAACTCAAAGGAACTCAAGAGCTAGAAGATTCCACTCAAACAGTGAGTATGCAAAAGCGGGAATGCCAATATGATTGGGCGGGAAGCATTGGGGCATCTCAGGGGGAGGAACAACAAGCGGAGAAGCACATGGGGGAAAAAAAAAAGTGCAACATCTCCCCGACTGATTACTAAAAGCCGACAATACGAAGCAATAAATTTTCCGAAGAAAAAAATATTTCTAGGAGTAGTTCAGGGAAGGGGTTAGGGGGGGGTGGAGGAGTGGTGCGGCTGGAGGGCATGACAGCCCCAAGAAAGGACCCTTTCTGTATCAGGAGCCGTTCATAGGCAAAGAGCCTTGCGAAAGGGGGCTCCTCAGGAACAACAGGGAGGTCTTGATGACCTTAGGGAAAAAACAAAAAGCACCGATCGGCCCTCACTAGCTCTAATTTGAGGTTGTGCAGAAGCATCCGCAAGCACATCAGGAAAAAAAAAAGCAACGGGCGTACGTTAGACAAAGGAGTTTAGCCAGCGATGAGGGGGGGAGGGTAGGGGATATTGGAATAGAAGCACTTTAACGCGGATCCTTAAAACAGAAACGGCCTGACAGAACATTTCTACAAAAGACAGAACTATTCGGATAAACACAACGTCAATCGTTTCGTCCAGAGGGGGTTGTGAATCTCTGACAACACGGACCGAAAGGAGAACTCGAGAAAAAAGAAAAAAATTGCCGGGTCCAAATGAGGCTGTGTCAGAGGTCAGTCCTAATCGGCATGCAGGGGTCCATATCAATGGCGGGAGTGAGGGGGAAGAGGGAGCTAGGATGAAAGAGGGAGCGCGCCGTTCGAAAAGGGGGGGCGCCCAGGGTAGTGAATCCGGCCTGTTGCCATCTGATGACAGTTTCAGGGTGGATGTCAGACGGTCAGATCGAGGGGGGAACCGCATCCGCCTCGCCTGTCCATCGAATCACCTACGACGGGGGAGGTGAGGAAGCGGCTCCGAAGCGGGTGGGGAAGAGAGGCCTCTGAGATGAAACCGCTTGAGGACAGGATCAAAAAAAATCTCATCCGAAAATCGGCAAAAGCCTGGCGTAGCCGAGACCAATATGGGCGAGGAAGATGGGATCAATGTTCGACAAAGGGAGGGGCGCCCGAGAGAACTAAAAGAAATCCTATACGACATGAGAGGGAAAACAAACGGGCGGGATCCAACTTTAACAGGTTCCTGCCGTCTCGAGGAAAGATGCAAGGATATCAGCCACGTTCAGCAGTGGGGAAAACACACGGGGCAATGGGTAGCCTGCTCAGCAAAACACCTTTCCACAGAAACAGGGCACGAGACAGCAAAACCAAATTGAAGATCGGAAAACAACAAACACTAGGGTCATGAGGGAAAGACCACATTAATGAAAAATAATTACTTAAACAAATCTAAATGACGAAATAGTTGATTCGGAACACGAAACGGTCCGAAGTCTAAGGCATTCTAATAGAACCAATGAAGCGCGAGAACGGGTATAACGAGCCATCTCAGACAAAAACAGGGAACATCCTGCAACCATGCGGAGGGGGAAGGGGCGGCCTCCCAGTAACGAAACGACATCCCTAAGAGCTTGACAAAAAAAAAATTCGACAAAAAGCGCCATTGTGATAGAGGGGGAAGCTCCGCAGAACGCGCAGACATGGAATGAGAATTCCATCCCACCCCGAATTTTCAGGGCAAGCGGGACCTGAGGACACAAGGGGAAAAAAACGACGGAGAGGGTCCCATAAGTGACAATGAGAAGGAGCAGAATCACATGGAGCGCTTACATGACGGAATCGTCCAAGGAAAGGCCATAGAAATATCTATCCAAGACAAGAGTACCAGATAGAAAAAAAAACAGCGAGTTTGTCGGGACACAATTCCCACACATACTCTCGGGCAACATAGAAAGCCGAAGAAGAAAAAAAATTAATGACCAACGAGAGCGTAGCCAAAAAGGTCCTAACACCCAGCAGTTTGGAGCCGGAAAGGAAAAAAACAACCTAGACTATCCCCATACGGAAGAAAGTTCGGGAATAATGGGGCGGAGAGCACAAACAAAAGTCACGAACGAAGAAAAAAGCCCAACAAAAACCACAAAGAGGGAAATTCGGGAAAAAAATGAGGGGGGCGATGGGGGGGGAAGGAACCACAATTGTATCCCTGTTCAACGATCACGGGGAGGAAATCGAGGGAAGAAAGCTAAATCATCGCCGAGTCCGGAAAAACCGCTACGTGAGACCTCCTTATAACGAAAAAGGGATGGTGAAAGAGGAGGGAAGTGCGGGTTTGAACCGACAAAGGAAGGCCAAGCGCGGGAAGAATGGCACTCGCGCGACAATGAAAGAAAAAAAAGTCGCTCGAGGAATAACAAAGTGGCAGGAACGCACATAGAGCGCCAAAAGGAAGACCGCGTCGAAGTAAACCGCAATGGGGGAAAAGGCGAGGCCAAAGATTACCGAACGAAAATCAGGATCAGGGCGCCCGCAGCCGGGTGTTAGTTTGGAATTGCAAGCCATCTAAAGCGGAAAAAAACGGGGGGGGGACAAGAGGGAAGCAAACATGGCGAGTTGCCGTATCGGGAAAAAGGTCAAAAAAAGAGTACCAAGCAAACGACAAATCCTCTCCCGGACAGTGCGAGGCAAGGAAATCATATACGAGAGACACAGGATAAAAAAAGGAGTAGAGCAGTGGGGGAGAGCGGAACGGCAACCATGAATCCAATATCACAAGAGAAAAGGAAAAGATAGAAGAAAGTGACAGTCGCACGGAGAGGTCGATAAATTAAGATATGTAAGCAAAAAACACAAGCATTGCCTTTGGGAAAAGGCTGCTGCAAAACACCTAATAAATAACAACGAGGGCACCTAATGAGTCGTCCAAGAAGAAGAACGGGGCTCTGATAGAGACGAACAAGTCCTCAACGAAAAGGAACCGCTAGAACGGCATCACCAATGCTCAAAAACTAGGACAACAAAACGCCAGCAAAAAAGGGACAGACTAGGCAACATAGAGAGAGAGGAGAACTGATCGGAAAAAAACCGGCAAAACCTTGACGATATCGTCTACGAACATGTGCACCAAGCAAATCAGAAAGAAAAAGAGCCGAAGAGAAGCGGAGAGACGACGTCGCCCATACAGGGGGGAGTCAAAATCGCTCGGGCAAGAAATGGTTTCAAGACGGGAATCAAGACCATCAAAGACTGAAGCCCAACCAAAGAGAGAAAAAAAAATCCGTCGCAAGACCACGTAGTAGGCTATGATCATTAGGAACTGATATAGAGGGCCGTTGAGGACAGGCCAACAGGAAAAGCAGAAATCCCAACAGGGAAAGCACATGAAAAAACACAGTGAAACTGATCAAACAGAGGAAAAGGGGAAGAATGACAACAAAAGAAAAGTGAAGACGGGAAACATAATCAAAGGAGAGGACCTAGGACAGGTCAAGGGTAGGAGTGACAACCGTCCCGGCGCAGATGTCGCAGGGGAGTGGGAAACCGACACGTGGAAAAAAGCATGACACAGCACTAGGAGCGCAGACGGGACGTTCGTGGTTGCTCCATAGATGAGAAAAAAACGGAGGGGAAAGGGCGGTAGTGATGACGCAAGTGAGAAAAAGCTCAGATCTGACGCCACACGAAACGGTCAACTTAAGGTTGAGAGAAACGACCCGAGCAAAAAGAGGAGGGCGTGAGCATAACACCGCCCATACATACGGGCGATCCCATGTACAGTCCGAAGAAAGAGGAGGGCCGAGGAAATGGAGAGCCATGAGTGCGGGAAACCCGTGAGCCAGTCGTCGGAAGGAGGGGGGCCGGAACAAAAAATTGTCCCCCCCCAGATCATGCAGGCCGCCCAGCATGTGGGGAAAAACCATGAGCGAAAGAATAGATAAGAATAGGAGAACGACCAGCCGAGAAGAGCTCAAAAGATAACCAAACCCTAATAGGCAGGGGGGGGGGGACATGGAAAACAAAAAGTCAAGCACCAACGCCACCATCAACATCAAGCGACCTCGCAAAAAGTTTGTCGAAAAGGGCCCGAGGAAGAAGAAGGAAAAACTCTTGTAATAACAATGGGGAGAGAAAGCCGAAAAAATGGGGTGGGGCAAAAGGACATCTTAAAAAAGAATTGGCGTTTCAATGAGCGACCGCAATCCGCTAGACTCCGGGACAAGATAACACAACAAAAGAGGAAAAGAGAGGAGAAAGAGCACACGACAGACCACGGACGAACCTTGAGGACTTTGGGGAAAAACCCGCAAACAAAGTTGCCAGAAAACAAAAGGGGGGGGCCCAGGGGGAAACGGCCACGCTCTCAAAAAATCCAAAAGCAACATGAAGAGAAGGGTCCATTTTCATCGCAAGAAAATCACCGGGGGGGCAGCTAGTCGGAAGTGGCTGTGCGGGGGCGATGAGCGCAGCGGCAGCACTCCCCAATTAACGCAGGGGGCATCGGACAATGAAGAAAAGATCATACCGGCAAAGGCTCGCCGAGTCCAATAAGCACAACTGCATACGGCGGAGTAGTCACAACTGTGCAAAAAGCGGTTCGAAAGGGAGGCCACGAGCGAGGAATGGGAATCAAGGGCAGGAAAGGTCAAGCGAATGGGACCTCTAAACATTACGGCTAAAAAGGACACAATAACAAATGGCCGGGAAGCTTATCGGCTCGTAGAAAAAAGCAAGACCTCTAACGACACGTGCGAGCCAATCCAAGCCTGACAACTGACATGGAGAAAATTCGCGCCTGCTGAGGAGCGACTTTCCGTAATCGATTTGGTCCGAATCGTCTGGGAGGGCGCACAGGCCTCAAAGTCCATAGGAAGAAATGGGGCCGGAGGAAAGGCATGCGTGGAATCAGGGGGAATTAGCAAGAGCCCGGCATAATGTACGCACAAAATCAGCTGCACCGAACAAAAGGCATTAATCGAATAGGTCGAACACTTGACGAAAAAAAGATTTCGGGGGGGGGGAAGAGGGAATTGCCAGAATGATGGCACAGTGGGGGGGAGGGTACGCATGGAGCAAAGCGAGAGGTCAAGGGCAGGCCCACAAGCGCTAACTATCCTTAGAGCAGAAACAAGGGAGAGGGGCTGCGAATGAGGAGGGTCCTCTCGCGTGGGTTGGGCTAGTAAGGAAGGGATAAACGAATTGCATCAAACCAAGGGATTAGAAACAAAAACCTCACAACAAAATCCGTCGGCGAACGGCGAAGCCGCAGCTGAAGAAAACTTCAATATGGAAGAATGAGGAGCAGATGGAGGCCGTAAAGGGTTGGAAAGGGACGTGTCTCTGCAGAGTCAACAAAGATAGTGAGGAAATAAGCTCGCCTGGACTCTGGGACTAACGAGCTGAACAAGGGGGTGGGGAAGTCCTGTAGACAACAGAATATGACGGAAAAATCAGCGCCCGAAGGCATACACAAAGATAAATCAAGTCGACCATACTCACTATGTAACGGATAAACACCCTTCTCTCAAAAACACCTATTAAAAGAGACAAATCATAGCACAATGGAAGAAAAGGAAAAAATTAATAGACGTGGCGCCATCTATTTTCGTCGGGGAAGGGGAGGAATCAGGCATCAAGCTCTTAGCGCCATAATAGAGATACGAAAACTCGATCCACAGAGAGGCAGACAAGACAGTCAGCGATCCCCCAAAAACTCTGTAAGAGGAGCCTACTCGTCCCGGACAACGGAAAATAAACTTGCAAAGAGGCGGAAAGGATGGGGGTGCTGAGGGCGGCCTTAAGCTGGAAAGGGGGGAATTAGGGGCCACGGCTCCATCAAAGGAGTTTAGGAAAACTCTGCAGCGGGCGCGCGCAAAAGGGAACGTGTGTGATTCGGAGGTAAAGGATCAGGGAGGAAAGGGGACAAAGGCGGGCCGATAGAGCGCGAGAAATCTTCCCAGCGAAAGGAGAAATCGTACAAACTCCGCGAGGGCCGGATCCAGGGAAAAACAAGTACAAAATACTCTGCACCAGCAAAAATAGGAACCGAAAACAAACGAAAATTAAAAACGACATTATGGTCAGGAATCCGGAGGGGAGAGCCAGGTTGAAAAACAACAAATCCGACGAGACAACCGAAGATCGGCAGAGGGGGCGGTGCATTAAAAATATGGGGGAAAAGGGAAGAGCACAATAAAACGATCGCACTGGAAAACGGAGGAGGAAAAAGAGGGAAAAAGAGTTGAGTGGCATAGCGGTAAGTCACTCAAAAGAGGGCTCGATCAGGTTGGAAGCCCGGAAAAAAGGAACGATAGAGGGAGGAATAAAAAGCAAGCTGGTCCGTCACAGACAGGCTCGAGAGGTCGAGGTAAAGAGGCACTTGGGTGGGGGCCGAAAAGCACCCTCGAAATAGAGGACATCAGGGGGGAGACACGAGTCGAACAGGAAGAAAATCAGGGGATAAGGACGCATAAAAAAAAAGTCGCTCGACCTCCTCAATTGAGAGGCAAAAAAAGAACTCAACGAGCGGAGAAACTGGATAGGCAAAAAATACCGGTGGGAATGGGAGGGGCAAAATGGAAAGTACTGCAGCGCAGAGCTTCAGAAACAAGACGGGGGGAAGTTCCTGTGCAAAAGTAGAAAGCGAAAGGGAAAGGGAAAAAGAAAAACTTCACAGCAGGAGGAGGGAGAAGCTTCTATATGACGAATGTAGATCCGTCCATAATAGATGGATGGGAGGGAACGACGAAAAAGGGAGAGAGGCCTCTTAATCGGAACATCTCGGGTAAGAACTCAGGGAAAGTTCGAAGGGCACGGACCAGTCGCATAAAGCTGGTTGTGCAGTCAAATTAGGGAAAAGAAGTGCAAGTTCTGCGGGGCAAAGTAATCAGAAAACTTCCCAGTTAAAACGAATTAAATGGGTTTGGGTACAAAGGCCAAGAATGTGGAGGAGGACAGAAATCGGTGGGGGAAGAACGACGCCTCGAACGTCAAACCAACCAGAAAAAACGTCCGAACTCCGTATCGCGACTGCACCTATTCGTCAAGAAAAAACGAAAAAGAAAGCCCCACAACCAAGCACAAGAAATAAAGGCCACAAAAAGCGGGAAAAAAAACACGCAAGCAATGGACTCAGGGTGTCTCAAAGTCCAGACCAATCAAAATCCTAGCACATATTCATCAGCAGGATGGGAAAAAGCCACCGGGCTACGGGGAGGGGAGAGCCGGGGAAGGGAAAAAAAAGGGGGTGTGAGCAAGCGGTCACTTCAGAAACTTCCGCAGGGGGGGAAGCCCACCAAGGAACGGTCCCAGCAGTCCTCAACGAGACACTACCACGTCGCTGCTTATGAGCGAAGGAATAGGCAGAAGGAACTTGAGTAAGCGGTAAAAAGGAAAAAGGGTCCTCAAGAAATGGCAGCCATAAAGGTCAAAAACACCCGTTGAAAAAAAGTATAGAAAAAATGTCTAACCACCAAAAACAAAGCTAGGGAAAACGTTTTCGCCATCAAATAAGGAGAGAATCAAAAAAAAAACATCAGGAGTCAAAATCTAGGCGATGATGACCAAAGTGCAGATTCTCATAGGAGTGTGGACACGAAAGAGAAAGAATACAAGGCGAGCAAAATAGGATAGAGAAAAAGAAAGTCGGATTGCGCCCATTAGCGCAACACACGATGAAGAAAGAGAATGATTACAAGAAAGTGGCGAACCGAGACACATGACCCATAAAGGGGTCCACGCGAAGAATGGCCGGGCCCGACCGTCGGGTCATGCGTGGAAGGAGGACCTGAGAGACCGCGACGAAGAAGCAGGCTCCGCCTCCCATGTACAGGGAGGGACCGACTCTCCAAGTGGATGGGAACTCTGATGGCCCAAGGGCGGGGAAAGGACGTGCCCATGTTCGGGGAGCTCGTGGGGAAACGCAAACAAAGGTGTACCTCAGATCAGGGGAAGAAAATGCAAAAGGCATGGGAGTGAATGACCCCATAGTTAAAGAAGCCACTCAGAGACTGCCATGACCGAAATAAAAAAAAGGAATAGGAATGGGCTGTAGCGCGCAACGGATCAGCCAAAGAAACCACCATCAAGTCCAGAAATGGAAAAAGAGGAAGTTGAATTGTCCAGATTGAACAATGGAACATCCGGGCGGGAGCAAAGGTCGGCGGGGAAGAGAATGGGGGCCGTTCAAAGGGCAGACTGGATGGGAGCATTGCCATCATCAAATCAGGAGGGACGGGCTACCATCAAATCCGCAGCGCAGCACGAAGTCAAAGTGCAAAGGGCTAAACAACACGAGGAGGATGAAAAGAAAAAGATTTCAAACGCCGAGTACTATGCACGTTGAAATGGGATTAGGAACGAAAAGGACTCATGAGAAGCCAAATAGCAAAATTCCCGTTGAAAAAAATCTCACTCAAAAATCAGGGGTCATCATAAAAAGCAAGCCGACAAGGGACGATGAAGACGGGTTCATACTCAGAACACCACGGTCTCCTATGGAGGGAGGGACGGAGGGTAATGGCTGAGGGCGGAGGAGGCAGCGAGAAAACGGAAAATATCGGGAGGTGGAGGAAAAAGAAAGCCATCGGGCCAGACATCCTAATCGGCACAACTGGCGGGGCAAAGCATCCCCAATCTGGGGATTAGGGGATCTTGGTGGACAAAACGGTAGTTCGGGCCGACAAAATGAAGTTGCTAACGAGATATAAAATATGTGTCGCACCCTGACCACAAACATATCAGGGAAGAGCCTGTACCGAGGACCCGGGCATCGGGGGCCTGAGAAAAATAGCCGGCACTCAAGAAGGAAGCGGGGAATCGGACCCTAGCCAAGTCCTAAAAAATTCCGCGTCAGAGGGCAAAAGGGACTAGGGAGAAAAATGTCACGATAAGAGCTTGGATAAAATCAATCGTGATTGGGGTGGAACTACTGGGGAAAAACCAAACATGAAGACGAGCGTCAGAAGGAGTCATTTCCGGAGAATAAGCTGTTTCAGGGGGGAAAGGGGGGAGAGCATGCCATCAGGAATGACAGGAAAGACCGAAGTAAGTGGCACAGTACCTAAGCTCATAGATCGTCTAAACATTTGGATCAGAAGGGTTCCAGTCGGGGTGAGAGGGGGATCCAGAACATGAAGGGGTCAAGGTGTGGGACAGCAGCGCTAGCGTTAGGCAAAGGCAAGGGACCGGCCCAAAGCGGGCCTATCCCAGCGGAAGGGAAGGTACGAACGTGGTAATGGTTGGGAGCCGGCGTAGAGGGGAAGACCGCAGGGAGGGCATAGAAGTCCATACCTCTTTATAAATCAGCCAGGTTATTACCCAAGCCACCTTCCTCAGTTCTAAATGGCATCAAGGACTATCAGGGGCTGGGATTGGCGATGAGACCTGTGGCTACAAGTTAGTTGCAAGGGGGAAGGATACGGCAGATAGGATCAAGAAAATATATGTGCAGAGCAGCCGGTACTGGTCAAAGAAGGAAAAAAGTACAGGGTCAAGGGCATCATCGGAGATTACGTCAATATCGCTAAAATTAGAAAATGGACCAAATTACAAAAGTTATCACGAAGAGGAGCCGGGCCAAGGCACCAGACGAAAGCAACCGTAAAAGTCGGAAGGAAAATCATCAAACCGACTTCAAGAAACAGAACACGCCAGAAAGAAACGATTCAAATCCCTCGGCCCCCGAGTACGAAATGCGCGACAACCTCAGGAGCGGGGACACAGCGACCAGGGGGCGGAAGGGGACACACTCAACGGAGACAGGGAGGTGGCTCAGCGTGCAAGAACCGGAGTCGTACGGCAATGGGGAGCCTCATCCGTGAAGGCCTCCGATCTGAGGGAGCCACGGAGCGGGCGGAGGGAGAGCCGGATATCAAACAGTAAAAGAAAGAAACAAAGAGGGGTCAGGGGGGGGGTATGCCCGGTAGGCCGTATTGTCAAGGTCGGGAATGTGCGAAGCATGAGCACCGCGCGGGGAGAAGGATGGGGGGAGACGCGGGGTCGGCAGTGGCGGGAGTTGATGCGCGCGCGGGAGGAGACCACTCCGGTTTAACCTCGGAACAACAGAACGTAGCAAAATCACGCCAGGAGCGAATTCTTCATGTTCTTAGGAGTGAAGGGAGGAGGGGCCGGAAAGATGGCCCCTGTCAGCCGAACACATCTAGAAAAGTCTGAAACACTCTTCATTCTTTAGAGTACGATCCTAGCACAGACGGGCGCAGCCTACTAGAACGGAGCAACCTCGGCGCATAAGGGAAAGGTACGGTATAAGCCATGGAGCTAAGCGGACCCCTGTCAACAGGCTGGAAGGAGACACTCGAATGCGTAGCAACTTCATCAAAAGAAGGGGGGGGACGTGCGGAAAACCGGAGGCGGCGGGGGCAAGGGACTAACCTGATCAGGGGGGCTATGCGCGAGATACTAAGAGAATCAATACTCCGATCGCCAGGGGGAATCTCCCCGCGGAATGAAAGCAATATTAACACCAAGGAGGAGCCGTCTACAGCTTTGATACGCAAAGCAAGGACCCAGAAAAAGAGTGCAACCGACAGAACAAACCTACCTCGGACTTACTAAGGGGAGTCAAGGGACATTTCGAACGAGACTCATTTCGCCAGGGGGTAGAATCACAGACCGACCGGATCACCGAAGCTTACGGAAGGGGGCAAGTAAAAAATAATGCGAAAGCCGCCACCACGAACGATCTCCAAAAAAAAAAGAAAAAGAGGGAGGAAAAAGATCACAGATCGATGAAGCAGGGAGTTTGGGGATGCCGCCTAATTGAAGGCGCCGGCCGGACGGAGACTATCGTTTGGGCACGTCGACCCACGGAAAAGTCGCCGATGGAAACACCGGAAACACGCCATGCAAAAGATCGATATGGAATTTAAGAACTTGCGGCCTTCGTTTACAGAAACACACGCAGGGAACAGCGAATTTCATCGCGCCGTAGAGAGCATAGGAAGGATCGGCACAAACGAGCAAGACGCGACATCAAAAGGCCCTGAACGAAGGGCCTGACACCAAGACAGTAGCCCCACAAGAAAAGCGCGCACCCAAGGGTGATCAGGAACCTAAGGACAGCAGACGTTTGAGGGGAGGAAACAATAAGGCCTGCGAAGAGGCAGGCACCGGCCAAAGGTAACAACCCCCAAAAAACCCCGGTTGCCGTCGCCGGTGGTAGAGCAGGTAATGAGAATAGGGATCAAAAAGGGCGCTTTTCAGAGTGACAGCTGTAAATCGAGCCGGAGTCGAGAGGGGGAACGACCGCGGCTTTCATCCACGATCAATAGCGATACCTAGATTAAGATTCGGCAGCGTTCTTATGACCACGTACAGAGTTTGGGGGGACAGGAGACATCTAGCAAGGAAGATAGAGGCAGGACCAGGTAGCAGCGACGAGGATAAAACTTGTCAAAGAAATGACCGGTGTTTTCAGCCCGCCGCCGGGCGGATAGAGACGTGATACCTCAAAAAAAAGCTCACCAGTCAGCCCCAATGTTCCAGCTCGGATAAAAAGGAACTGAATCGGCACAGAAGAGAGCGAGACTGATTCAAGAGGAACAAAGGAGGGGAAGGCGAACTCGGGAAAAAAACCCATCTGCACTCGCCCAAAGGGAGAGCAGACAGGCGGGAAAATGCCAGAAAAGGAAAACCAGCAACCGCGAAGTTGGGTGCGAGCGGTACAGAAACGGGGGTGATGACGCGTGATGATCACAGCCTAATTTAAGAAACCGCAGAACCCAAGGAAAAAAACCAGACCGGCGCGAACACCTACTGTAACGCTATTATAACAAAAAAACGATCGTATAGGCGCGAAGGGGGAAGGGGGGAAGTCAAGGAGGGCATTAAACGAGAAAAGTGAAAGCCATGCAGTCACCCTTGTAAAGATCATGGTACAAAGGCACACGACCAAAAAAATCACTTGGGGGGTCAAAGAAAAATATCAGGAGTCCTTCGTCGTGACAGTCGAGAAACCTTCAGCAATCCTGCGTTATGCTCCAAAAAGACTGAACTCATCATGAAACTAGAAGAGGAGAAATAGCCAAAGCATCAAAAGGAAGGCGACAACCGAGTAGCGCCAAAACGAGAACGAGGACGAGACGCAAGAGGCATGGGCGACCCGAGGAAAGGACGGCGCAAAAAACAGATACCAGTGAGGACATGCAAAGGCCGATACCAACGCTCACTAAGTAGCGGGGGGGCTCATAACTGAACCAACCCCACTGGCTGCACTAAAAACAAACGAGGAGGATTGAAGGCTAAAAAAAGAACAAACAAAAAAAGAATAAATCACAATCACGGAAAAAAAAATGTAGGATTTACCGTTAGCCATGATACGCTCAGGGGAATAGAAGGGGGCGGGGTGCCCTCAGGTGCCGAATGACCGAACAGTGACATGTCTTGGTGGGTAGCCGCAATGGAGCCGAAGCAGGTAGGCCGTAAAAGAGAAGCTGAATTACGATAACTCAGCGAAATGCATTAACTGGATGCGGCCGGGGGGGGGGGAAATAGCCAACCATCAAACGTCCCAAAATAGAGACAACATCACCAGGCAAGTGACTTAATAGGACATTTGAGCACGAACGATGGGATAGAGGGGGGCCTTTAACAGGTGTCGGCCATGGCTCTTCTCGCAGGTCGGTCGTTACTACCAACGACGGCACATGCTTCAATGGAAAAAACGCTCGTCCGGGGAGACTCACAACAACAACGGATTAGAAGAGGATGCACCGCAAGGACTAAGAGGAAGGGCGGGCCTTTGCGGTAGGCAAACCCACTACGGGGAGGGAGAAGCAGCAAAGTGACGTTGACAACAGTACCAAAGAGAGAATACCCCATCGGGAGCGATCACAGGGAGTGAAGTGTGGGAGATTGGAGATAGAATACGGGAACAGCCGCTTGTCAGGCTTAAAGGGATCAGCCAAAAGGGAATATATGCCGGGATTGGAGATAGGGAAATGAGCTCGTTCAATAGGAAGAAAATATCGCACCCAAGGCATAGCACCACATCGGGACGGCATTATTCCCCTAGGGACAACCGGGCGCGGCTTCGGAGGAAAGAGAATGGCTCACCGCGACCTCAATTGGGGGAAATCGCTTACCTCAAATACTGGGAAACGTCGGAGAAAAATGGTAGGTGAATCGAATGGATTACGGAGAATATGAAGGAGACTCGCCGCACCCGAGCGGTCGCCACGGCCAGACAAAGAATACGACATTGTAACTGGGCGTAAAGCCTGACTGCTCCAAGGCAAATCAAAGGCTTTCGTCCATAGTTGCGGAAAAGACGGAAGAAAAAAAATAGAAAAAAGGGAAGTGAATCAAAAAAGATCGCGAGCAGGGCATTTAACGCTACATGCTGCGGATCATAGAGGGTCGGGGACAACAAGCCTATGCGCAGCATAAGTCATCGCGAATACAAAGTGGAACGAAAAGGGAAGGAAAAAGCTCATTCCAAGGGAACACAAAACGAGGCTGTCACCGTTGAGCGAGTTGGCGGCGGCACCAATCCGGGAGGGGCTCAGATACAACAGGGCGAGAAAGAGGAGAGAAAACCGAACTCCAAGCAAAGACTACACGATCAAGAGTAAAAAAGCTACGACGGGTCTGAGCAGAAAGAGACGGTCCAAGAATCGCGGGTGGGCGGGACAGCGAGGAACGGCATTCAGGAAGTGCATGGCAATAAGGAGTCCCAAAACAACGCGCCGACACAGGTGGAGGCTAAGGGGGGCGGCAGCCCGCCGAAATCGCGACGTGCCTTCTAGATATTTGTTAACATTTTAACACGCCGGCACAAAGGTGTGAAGCTGGCTCAGGAGAATAGGGGAAAAATTGGGGTGCCAGCGCGCAGGCGGATAGTATCAACGAAGCTGGGTAAATTTGGGAGAGGGGGACCTAGGTGCTACATAACACAAGGACGGCAGACACGCCGTAGGGCGTCAACCCCACCTTACGAAGGGGGGGGCCGCCTCACCTGTCCTCATAAAACAAAAATATCTTAAATGCAAATGATTTAAGACGGCGCCTACGAAACATGCGAGAATGCATGGAAAAGTTCTACTAAAGAAGAGGTGATAGTGGAAGAAGAGCCAGCGTGCGGCGTAGCCATAAAGCTCTACAGGAGAAAACAGCGTGTTAACGAGCCTAAGGATCCTGAGCCACGTCAGTTAAAGGAGCGCGCCCTTGCCTGTCCCAAAAACGGCGCATACTTGCACCTACGAAAGCAACGCCAGGGTGCCGAAACCCAAAAAAGGATGCCAAGACTGGAATTCGAGCAATCAAAATCCACAGGGGGGCATGTAGGGTCGGACTGAGAGAACCAGGGCGCTCGGGGAGGAGAGGGCCTTCCCTTGTCCGAAAGAGGGGGGCACGCGGAGCGAGGAGGACCTAGCGCGTCAGGCAGTCAAAACGCCTTCCCAGATCACTAGAACGAAAGAATAGGGAACGCGAGGGCTACAAAGAGAAAAAATCGCAAAGACCATCGCGATCGGTGGCTAGCGAACGACGCTTTAAAGCATTTCAGAATCGGCAGGCAAAAGCGAAGAAACGGAACACAATCCGATCCCGAATCGTCTGCCGACGGGACCGTACAGCACGCATAAGGCAAAATAAAAACGATAGAGCTCAACAGAAAGAGGAGGACAAAGAAGAAATAGTGACAGAGGTTCGAGGGGAAATGCCGACCATGTATTCATCCGTCTGCAAGAATCACGGATCGATCTGGGCTAAAAGTCAAAGCTAAAAGAGAAGGAGCCCATAGAGGGAAATGCCGGCAACAGTCGGGGGGGAACGTGACATCGAAGAGGTCAGGTGCAATCAGATGTGGTCCCGGCCAACACAGGAGTACTCTATAGGCTCGCGCTATCCCGCGCGAGGAGGGGGATTATGGCCGCGGCGGCAGCATAGCGCTAATGAAGCAGGCCCTCCTTCAGTTCACAAGTTATGAAAAAGATCAAACGAGGAACACAACATAGCGGGGAGCAGGGGAAAAAACGCCATAAATGCACGGTGAATATTGCACGACAATTCACTGTCCTGAACTGGCACCAACCGCAGCACCATAGGGAGTTGCAAGGCCGTGCAAGGTGCAGCAGAGACAGGAGAAAGTTAGAGCCGGAAACCTAAAAGGGCGGATAGGCGTGAGCGCTGAAATCGAAGAGCCTCCATCTTGATTGCGAATACGGCTTAAAGAGACACGGTCTTCAAAATGAGAAGCGGCGGAAAAGAATCAGGGAAAAAGAGAAATAGGACATCATGGCGTAGCGCCTGGAAGGAATGTCAGAGCGGCATCGGCAATGGTACCTGTGGTCGTCTGCGGCACAGGTGCCTGCGACGAAAATTGAAGGTAATGGGTGTCAAAATAAACGGGCGCCGAATACAGCTGCCGTCACTCATCCGTGAGGACGCAGGCCCAGGCTCCAAAGGGACCTCAAAAATGGAAAAAAGGGGCAACAACATTCGGGTGCATCAAGGGAGGCAAGATCACCCTTCTGAAGGTTGTAAAAGGTGCCGCGCCAATCAAAACTCATTACATGATCAAAGTCAAATAAAGAAACAGTGCGCACGACGTTGCCGAGCGGGTGAAGGGGGGGACTACCGTGTAAATGAGACTCCAAGCCATCAAAACACAACCTCTCTGAAAATAAAATCAGCCGGCGCCAACGAAGAGAGACGGGTCTCATCAAGAGTTCGATCGGGGAACAGGGCAAAATTGAGGGTCCTTTCACTTCCTTCGGAACCGCTTGCAAGGAGGAACACCGACTTAGCATCAGGATGGCACAGCAAAAAGACGGCAACGGTGAATTATCTAAAAAAGAAAATTATCTTTCAGGGCACGTAGTCTCAGGAGTGAGGGCCCGATTCGGCATATTCGTTGCTCGAAGAACAGCAGAGAAAAAAAAGTCGGAGGACCATCAACGCGGCGTGGTTGAAATCCCAGGAGAAAAAACATAAGACGACAGCGGTAGAGCTGACAGTTGACAAGTCGGACGACTCCAATAAGGGCCGTACGATGGCCTTGACGAGAAACGCTCACGCTTGGGGTGCACGGACATCCTCCGCAAACTACAGGCGCAAGGCATAGAATGTACCTGTATCCAGGGGCCCAGACGGATTGGAGGCAAGTCGAATTGACAAACTTAATGGCTTAGACCCTCCAGACGGGACATTTCTGTCCGAATCGAATGGCGCCCGTGGTGGAAAATTGCCGACAACAAGAACAGGTGTATAATCCAGGATAAGTCGGTGATACAGAACGGCCGATGAACTAGCAATAGAAATGCCGCTAACAATCCCGGCATGTTGGGGCCGGATAAAAGCCAAGAGGCAGCCAGAAAAAAAAACGCTCCCGATCGAACGGGTGATCGAGATGACATCGACAGAGGACAAAGGGGGATTCGGACAGAAAAGAGGAGACAGAGGGGGGGACGTTAGCCTTTGGTGTACTGCCAGGGCAAACTAGGGCGGTCGGTGCGTCAAAGACGACAAATGCTCCGCAATCCGCTAGTACCACTCGGAGGG